>Ga0307988_1000906_pt1 | contig 18490 bp, 15 predicted proteins | sample EllFjometagen183_FD_203166 | JGI IMG/M metagenome (GOLD analysis project Ga0307988, IMG submission 203166) | Marine microbial communities from Ellis Fjord, Antarctic Ocean - #183 | ecosystem: Environmental > Aquatic > Marine > Unclassified | place: Southern Ocean | collected 2014-10-08 | reverse complement strand
TGTGATTTTGATCAGGAGGTTTGGATGCATGTGTGTAACGTTTATAAGCATTCTGTAAAAAAGATAACTGATAGAATGGATATACTTTATACAAGATTCTGCAATGATGAGTGGCTTTTAAAATGTGCAAATACGGAACTACCATCAAACAATCAATTTTATGAGATATGTTTTTATTTGGACCAGGTTCAGGGAGTAGATTGGGCAGAAGAAGCTAGTAATTCAGAACCATATAGCTTAATTAGAAAAGCTATCAAGATAATCTTTCCTGTATTGATATCCCTTTAATAAAATTAAATATTATTATATTTAATACTAAAACGAGCAATTTTCTCCTACCATGTCCTCTGAAAATCCCATGAGGTCATATTTATTAATATATATACCTTCAATTTCTGAATCTCTGTATTGAATTTTAGCATGTTCCAATTGAGTAATTACCAATCTTGCCTGCTTTTCATCAAGTCCTCTAGTCTCAGATAAATCAATAGTAGGTGATAATTCGAGTATCCTATTGAATTGTTTAGTAGTGATCTTTTGTTCAAATTCCTGATATAAAGGTAAATGAAGAAGAATAGATTTAGTGATTTTTGCTTTCTGAGGAATAATAATAGTTCTATCCAATTTTAAAGGAGCTTTACTTATAGATTTACAAGTAAAAATCTTATTGCAGTTTAAACACAAAATATTTTTATCTTCAAACACAGGATCATATCCATACTCTTGATAACAATTGGGACAGATAAAATTTTCCATGATTATTCCTTACTTGATAGTTATAGTCATTCGATTCTTTTTTTATTTGCCTTTTTTCGTTGTCGTAATCCTGATCGTGGACTTTGTCGATCACGACAATGATAATGACAATGATAATGATAATGACAATGATTTCAAAAAAATAGTTTCACCACGATAGAACTCTTTACAATAAGAGCTTCGCTTCTCTGAAACAAAGATACTGGGTAGGGATGGCTCTCCGAGTCGTCCGCCGCACGTGATACTGCCAAAGTCTGTTTCTTAATGATAGAAATTTACTCACAAAGATAAACGCTCATCTGAAACACAACTATAACTAACATCATCTTTAAAACAGCGGGATGCAGTTTTTACAAATGTAAAAGAGGCGTCTCGCCTCTTTAGAGATGACATCATATTTAAAATAAAGTTTTTTTAATGATAAAACTTCAAAAGCTCGAAGATCGGTGCTCCTCTAAAACTAAAAATAATAACTTAAAACATTATTTCGCAGTGTAAGAGTTCGCGACGATAGTCGTGTCCTCCTACGTTAAAACTTCAGCGGATAAATACTCCTTTTCAAAACGCGACTAATCGTCGTGACCACACTATTCGCTGGGATAAATACTCTGACGCTTTATTATCCGAATGTTGGATTATTTTTAAGTCTACTCCAATGAAATTCAATGACATTAAACCAATGAATTGGTATGGGTAATTATTTTACAATAAGAGAATATCAGTCATTTATATATTCCAGATGTTTTATTCTATATTTACCGCCTGTGTTGGCCTGATATAGTTTGACAAGTACTTTTTGAGTTGCTGTAATTTTGTCTGCAAATTGATCATACTCTCCAAGTTCAGTGTCGATATCTTTTTCATCGATAAAATTATCAGTTTTATCTCCATCACCATTAAGGTCAACGCCTAATGTGTTTTCATCTGCGCCTCCTGGTAGAATAGCATCTGCGTCTCCTATTACTCCATCGTTGTCAAGATCTAAAGAGATTTTTACATCTCCAATATCATCAATAGTTTGGACTATTGCAATAATTGGAAGTTCATTGCTTTGCATGATTGGTGATGCCTGAGTAAGGTTGATAAATTTACCTATAATCTCTTCCTGACTAGCATCGTTTGGTTGAGTTACTAAGGATCCATTAACTGCATTAGTTATGACATTGACTACTTCTGCTCTATTCTTAAATGATGAATTAGGTTGAGTTGAATAATCAATAATAGTCGTTTCCAAACTAAAAGCATCATTTGCACTTAACACTATATCGTTATAGGTGTAGTCAGGGTTTATTGCTCCGGGATTAACATATTTGCTATTTGTAGCAATACCCTGGAATAGTGCCCTTAAAATATCGTACTGAGATGTATTTAAATTTATCTTGCCTAAAATTTCATTATCTGATGTCATTTTAATTTGGTCCAGAATATTTGCATCACCATCAGCATAAGCATTACCTCCACCGGTTAGTATATCCGCTCCTTCTGTTGCATTGTATTTTTTCAGATTAATAGTCTGCCAAACTTTCCCCCTATTTATCGCACCAAGTTCCCATGGTGATTTCATTGGAGCATTGCGAAAGAAAGCAGTAGAAAGTTCTACTAAATTAGCAGTTTCTATGTCTGTATCAGTACCATCTCCAAGATTAATAATTCTGTCTGCATATGCAGGATTGTTACTACCTAAGCTATTAGTTACAGTGCTAAGGGGTAGTGTTTTAAGATGCCATTCTCCCATACTTGAGTCAAGCTTAGGTAACGGAGTGGCTTTCCATGAATTGGGAGTAAAGTTTTGAAACGGATCCTTTGCTTCAAAATGTACAAATAGAGCATAATTGACTGGATGCGAGCTGGTTGGATTAAGTGGATCACCTTTATCATCTTTAATTTCAAGTGCTATTCTTTCGTCATCATTAGATAAATATGCAAAGTCAATAACTTTTCCATTTAACAACAATTCAATGCTTGCTTCCTGAATAATCATTGTTGTAATATTTTCAGTTGGAATAGGATAGTAATATCCAACCCAGGGATTAGATACAGAAGAATTACTTGGTGTTAGAAATTCAGGTCCAGTCGTAGTGGGATTGTTAAACGTCACATCAAAATCATTAGTTCCATTTCCTCTTGTTACTTGTACGGCAATGTTTGTAGTTAAAGGATTATAAGATGCAGGTGCACCAGCTCCTGTAAATGCAAATTTCATATTTAATCTTGTTTGAAAATGGCCGGTTTGTTGATTTGGAAGTCGTAGTATTTCTATTTGTGATTTGGGATTATACACTGAAATGGCAATATCATCATCCCATAGTCTTTGAACAGCCATAGTTATTTGTAATACCACTTCATTCAGAGCAGGGTAGTTTTCATTTCCGAAATAAGTTGGTTTGCCATTAGTTGTGTAATAGTCAGTAGTTGGAGTATCATTTGTGTCATTATAGTCGATAAGGTTTGCTATAATTTGTTTTTGGCATGACTCTGAATCTGCGAAATCACCAGTATCTTCCCAGTTTTCTAGCCATGGTATTGCATTTGTTACGTTTGGAAATTTAACAGGAGTAGCCGATAATATTGAATCAATCGTAAAGTCATTCCAATCTGATCTTGTTAAATTAAAACGACTATAAAGTTCTTTATTAAGTTCATTATAATCTTTTATGTTGTCATTGTTTTCATCAATCCAATAGGCTTCAGGATCTTTATTTTCAGAAGAGAACACAAAATATTCTAACAGTGTATTTTTATCATCTGATTCAGTAATGTTTAATGCATTGAAGAAAAAATCGGAATTACCCCAACCTGTATTAGACATCTTTCCCCCAGCACTTTTGTTAGAACTCATTTTTACTATTTCATTATTATCTTCTGTATTTTGTAAAATGCCATTATCTGTTAATAGCTTTGATTCAGAATTGTAACCTTGCAAGAAAGCACCCAGCCATATTTCATTTACATTTACTCCGGGACGGCCTTCTATTTTATTTCCAAGTGAATCTATTGTGCTGGTGTATTTAGGTGGTTTATCATCTTGATATTCGCTTACTGCTGTATCCAGCGACTGGTTGTTATCTATTACTGCGGCAGGTACAATCCATCCTTTATCAGCATATTTTGCCTGTGCAAATGCAATGCGTCCTATTATCTTAGGTGTATCTACACCAGTATCAACTTCTATATATTGCCACTCTGGGTTGTCAGTTTTATATTTCTCTGAACTATAGTAATTTATTCCATTTACTTCTGTGGGGAACAGCTCGTATAAACTTTCTGCGTTAGCTTCATCAGAGAGGGTATCATCTCCTATACTTTTTAGAATGTCAGTACCAGTTTCTTCATCATACTTGGAGGCTGACTTTGCCATAACAGCTCTGTTGATAACAGATTTTATTAGTATCCTGGCATTTGACAGGTCATTATTATTTTTTGCAACTTTTTTATTTATCGTTGCAGTTGTAGTAAAAGTCAGTGCTAACACTGCTAATAAGGATAATAGTCCCAAAGCTAGTATAATTGCAATTCCTTTTTCTTCTTTATTTACTTTTAGAATAGTATCTTTTATGCTTGATAGAGTGATATGAATAATGTTCATAGTAGTATCCTTTTCAATGTATTAGTATTTATATCAATCATATTGACCGCGATCTCCAATAAGAACTATTTTAGTGAATTTTCTTTCATGCTGTTTTTTGAAATTATCTGCCTGTAATGAATCGCTGATAGTTTTCCATTTTGACCAGGAATTTTTATCGAGTAAAGTGAGGTCTATTTGGATTGAATAGGGGAATTCACCAGTAATTCCACCAGATTCTTGGTAACAATTATATGAGGCACCATGAGTATCGTTGTAAGGTTCAATTACCTCTTCAAAAGGATTAGGTATTATTATATCAGGAGGTTTGGGTGTTATAGTAGCATCTTTTGCGTTAATAGTTATTTTCCATTGTCCCATGCTAGCGCCATTAGGAGCGTTTAGATTATCAATTTTGATGGTCATTTCTGAAGATGTGATTTCTGTAGGAGTATTCCCGCTAATATCAAGTGACTCTCCATTTACCATGATGACCTTTAAATTTCCGATAGATATAAGTTTGATATAACTTGCAGAATTATCATAAGAATAAGATGAACCTCCATTTTTTAGTGTATTTCTATCAATAATCCCGCTTGGTGTGTGCATTATGAATTGTTTTGCACCACTGTTATTTGGGCTAATTCTGACTGAACCATTAATATCGTATTTATTTCCTTTTCTCCTGAAGCATGTAAATTCCAGCTTAGTTACATAAGGGGTAAGGTTTCGATAGGGTTCATTTCCATCATCATTGATAGTGAATACATTATCATTTTTACCGTCACTATCTGAATCTACAAATTCACTGCCTACATTTAAATTGTTATTAGAATAATTAAAATTTTTATTATAATTCCAGCTATAGTCATCATCGTTACTTGAAGTTATACTTCTCTGAATCCAGCCATCATCATTCACTTTGTATTTTACTTCACATATGCTTGTGTTATGAGAATTAGGGATCACACTGGAAGCACTGGCAAATGCAATAAATTCACCAGTTCCATCAGAATGTTTATAGTGCCAAAATGGAGTAGCATCTTTTTCAAAATATATTGATTGAATATCTCTGGTCATTAAATCCATTGCAATTCTTGCATTTTCAAACATGATTGTTTTGCTGTTTATATCATTAGTTGCCTTAATTGTGTTTGAATATATGTTGCCTGCTAATACGCATACAATTGATAAAATGACAAAAGATATAGTTAGTTCTATAAGTGTGAAATATGATTTTTTTGTAATGTTATTCATTTGACATGCTCTCATATTATGCGGGTTTAAGAATCGTTTTGTTAATAAAGTTTTTTACCACCAGTCGTCGTCTTTATCGATCTCGACTAGGTTAACGATTAAAGAGATTCAGTTTCATTACTGATAAAACTTTAAAAATCCGAAGATCGGCGCTCCTCTGAAACATAACCATTTGAAGATCTGTTGATCTAGTGATTTTAGGATTTTAAATCTCACAATCACTCAATTCATAATCTTTCCGTCTCCAGTCTAAAAAGAGGTATGTTCTCCTAATACTCAATAATCAGTAAGTTCTAAATAGTAATAATTCTTATTTCTCTTTTTCCATTCTTTTTCTAGAGGCCAGCTAATTTCCATATATATTTTAGCTGCGCTCTCTTTGTTAGAGAAGCCAGGAGGTTGAAATTTTTCTTTCCAAATATGAATCTCACCAAGCATATCAATTGTTCCATCAGTGGTTCTTGTTCCATTTGTTTGAACTTTCAAACCAAATATTCCATCAGTATCATCATCTTCATTATCCCAAATATAACCAGGATTATCGTCAGTCCCGTCATGGTTTTTTGTAAACTGTGAAGCATTACTAAATGTTTTGTTTATTGTGTTTTGTGTTGGAAAACTTGATATTGTATCGTTCCAGTGATCTTCAGCTTCGTTAGAAATATATGATAAAATATTTTCAGCTGCCATCGCAGAATAGTTATGTCCAATAGCACTTTTAGATGCATGCATCGCAACTGGGAAAAGCGATATTGTAGCTGTAACTCCAATTGCAATAAGGGCTATTGCAATAATCATTTCAATAAGTGTGAAATTATTGTTTTTTTGTAACTTTTTAGTTGTTACCATAAGAGATTCTCCCTGAGTACTGATCAATTTTTATATCAATTTGATTATGTGCTACTGCTTTACCATCAAGTATGTTGATATTGCCTATTACTACAAATGTATCATCTTGGTTAAGAGAGAGTCCGCATGGTTTAAATACGATGCCTTTTAGACTGTATGGATCATTATTAAAATTAACATCTACAATAGAAGTAGCTTCAGTAAATGAACCTAGATCATACTTGGTATTATTGTCGATATCTATTATTGCTGAGCTCGTCGGTAAAAATTCCCATTTATTGTCTCTTACCCAGTACATGAAATTCATGCTGCGATCAACTACACATGGTCTGTATGATTTATTTTCATAGCTATTTTTATATTCATCTGGTAAATTGCTATCTTTACTCGGAATTATCAATGCTACATACTTTCTATTTGATATAGCGTAAGATCTAACAGCGTTGAGAACTGATGAAAAATTAATTGCTGCCTGTTCAGTGCTCTGTCCTCGTAATATGGTATCCATTGACGGCAGTGCTAGTCCTAAGAAAATACCAGTTATAGCTAAAACTGATATTAACTCAATAAGCGAAAAATTATTTTTTCTATTTCTGTTTATCATTTGATTTCATCTTCCATATCTTTATATGTATCATATAAATGTTAACTACTTTGTTGTTTTCTCAAAAAAACGATAAGTATAATGTAAAATAATTTGATGATTAATATATGAAATATGTTATTAATTGAGATGTTTAAAACTAAATGCAACAAAAATGTCAATAATATACTATTTATTTACATTCTAGCAACAAATAGCAACGATGTCAATAGCACTATAAAAAAAGGTTGCTTTTTGTTGCTTTTTGTTTTTGAGGCTGTATCTTATTAATTTAAAGAGAGTAAGGTCAAATTAAGAAGTGCATTTATAATGAAATTATATGGAAATAAATTAAAAGAATTAAGATTACAGCATGGCTTATCGCTTCAGATGCTTGCTGATAAAATAGGTGGTACTAAGTCTAATTTATCAAGGTGGGAAAGGAATATATCTACACCCAGAGCACATTTTGTGAAGAAACTATCAGAAGTTTTAGGTGTATCAATTTCAGTGTTTACAGATCTTGATGATCCTGATACATTAGACGATATGATTAACAAACTACCTGAAGATCTAAAAGTTTTATGTAAAGTGTTTTTGAGAATGGATTCTGAACAGCGTTCTAAGTTGAAAAACATTTTCATGGAGCTATTGACAGGACTGGACAATGAAATTGAATAAGTCTGAAAAATAGGGATAAATATTCAATATTCAACAGACTTTAGCAGTATCACGTGCGCCAGATGGCGTCAGGCTTCGCCATTACAAGCGTGGCTACGACCCGACAAGAGGAGAGCATCCCCCACCCAACGGACCACGTTCTTGATTTAAAGAGAGCCACTATCTTTAGTCGTAAAGTTCTATCAGTAAGAAACTGAAAATATTATTCTTTACAGACAATGACTATGATAAAGATCACCACAACGATAAAAAAGTTTTTCGTGTTTTTTTGTGTTTTTCGTGGTAGAAACATCGTTTCAGAGGATTCCAACGTTGTTCACGAAATACGTTTGAACTATGCAGGTTGTAAAATTTTGCTGTTGCCAGCTTGTGTTTCTCTGACTATTCCTAATACATATGTTATATTCTTAAGTGTCAGCCACTTAGTTGTTTCTTCAATTTTAATCACATTGCCATTTTTATGGTGAACTCTTAGTCTTATCTTGAAGGAACCGTTTTTGAATCTTGCTTTATTGAACTCATTAAAATACATTTCTACGTCATCTTTATAGACTACATCCTTCCATTGAAACTCCTTATAATTAAAGTCATTTATTGAATAACCTTGAATATCTTCTAGTGCTTTATTTATAAAAATGTATTTTTGATCTGTAAAATTATAAAAGAACATACCATCCGGTGATAGTTCAGCTAGGGATCTAAGAGCAGTTATTTCCTGTTCATGTTTTATCTGTTCAGTGACATCTTCAATATATTCGATAATACATTTTTGATTATTATAAATAGTCCAGTTTCGTTTAATTTTAATATATTTATGTATACCATTAGCTATGATGCCTAAAGGTTTTAGATCTTTGTTTACAGGGAATTTAGTAGGTTTAAATAATGATTCTAATTCAGGATCAAATACCTGTGCTTTATTTTTAAACTCATTGTAAGTCAAAGTTGCATAATTTTCTTTTGAACGTTCAAAAATATCGCAAACTTTTTGATTAACATAAAGGTATCTATCTGTTGCAGGATTATAAATTGCTACTCCAATACTTAAATCTTCAAAACAACTATATAACTGTTTAATTTCTTCTTCTTTTGCTTTTTCTATGGTTATATCTTCTGATATACACATAGAATATAAAACATTATTTTTCACTACCCACTTCAAGGATTCTTTTATCCATCGAATTTCTTTTGTTTTTCCATGTATTATTCTGAAAATATCTATTTTCTCGTAATTAATTATTTTGTTTAACTTTCTTAATTCCTTAAGTTCATTTGCATAACCAATTCTTATTCTGTATAGCCAATCTACATCATCAGGATAAACTATGTCTTTGTAAAAATTCATTTCCATCTGTTCTTTTATTGTATAGCCATAATTATCTTCATGGCTTTTATTGAAAAAGATAAATTTGTGTTCATTTTCATTATAACACCATAACCCATGTTGTAATTCAATGTTAAAGAATTCCTGAGTAAGATCTTGCATTTCTTTGCTTTTTACTTCTTCTGTTATATCTGAAAAATGTATAAAATAAAATTTTCTATCTCCGGCTTGATAAAATGACATGCTCTCTCTAATCCAACGAATTTCTTTGTTTTTTTTAATTATTCTATATTTCCACAATTGTGGTTTTAATTTTTTGTTTAGTTTTGCTTTATCAGATTCAGAAATGATACGATTGCAATCATCTGGATGGATTGTTTTTATTCTAGGGTTAATATGATTTTGTTTTAGATCTTCTAATTTCCAGTCTAGTATTTCTTCAGCTTTTTTATTAAATGCAAGGTAATTCGCCTTGCCTTCGGGTAAAATCTCTTTAAACATTATTCCATAATGTTGGTTCTGCATAAGGCTGCTATGGAATAAATCAAGAGATAACTGTTGCTGTTTTAGTTTTGTGATATCAACGAATGTAGCAACTAGTCCTGTAACATTATTATCGATATCTCTTACTATTTTCTTAGTAGCTTTCAAAAAGTTGCCTTCATCTAGAAAGTATGGTCCGATTTTATCTTTATAAGAAATTTCTTTAGATATAAGTTCTATATCTTCAAGGTAATTTTTTTTAGCTTTTAAAAATGGTATCTGTGAAATATCTGTTTCTGTTAACCCATGTACTAATTCGCTAAAGTCTGATCCAATAAGTTTATGAAATGAGTTATTTGCTGTTAGAAACTTTCCTTGTGAGTCTTTAACATATACAGGCACATCAACACTGGAGAGAATATGATATACTTTTGACGAAGCATCTTCTATACATTTCGGAAGTTGACTGAATTTTTCGTTGAAGTAGTTAATTGAATCTGCTAATTCATTAATCATTGAATTATCATTAGATACAAATTTATCCCAAAATTCATTTTCTTTAGATTGATATTTTTTTTTAATATTAATATCAGTTAAATCTGAAATTTCAGTAACAGATACTTTGAAGAAATCTGCCAGCATTCGTATGTCAGTTTCTTTGGGAATTCTAGTTTCTATTTCCCATGCTCTTAGAGAATGTTCGGATATACCGGCTAGATTAGCGACTTGTTTTCGGGAAAGCTTGCTTTTTACTCTTATTTGTTTCAAATTATTACCATAAAAATTCATGCTACATTCACCTAATTAAAAAACTTTGAATATTTATTTGATATTTATATTTATGTATCAAGTAAATACAAATAAAATTACATGTAGATACAAATAATGTATCAAATATTAATTACTATTAAGTCCATTTGTATCAAATTGCAATGTATGAGTGAAATAATTTGGTTGAAAACATGTTTATAAGAGTTAATTTATAAGTTGTATTAGTGCTTATTTTAGAAATTTAAAATATTTCTTTATATGTATTTTGTGGATAACTCAGTAACTGATTGAGTATTAATTTAAGAGGCGAGATGATAGTAATGAATACGGTAAATAATAAAAAAATATCAGAACAGGTTTTTAATGAAACTGTTGCGAAAATAAAAAATATTAAAGATAGAAAAATTTTGAAGTTAATGAGTAAATTATTGAACAAAGTTGACAGTGAACAGAAAAATTAGTTGTTGACAGGAGTAAATAATTAACTATTTAGACAACGTCTAAATAGTGACTGAATGAAAATATCTATGGGTTTTATTAAAAGGGCGGATAGTTAAATCCGCCCTCATTTATTTTAAATTTTAGTCGCACCAGTGTTTTTATGTGAATTAAATATCTTACTTATAAAAGTTATCATAAAAAAGTCTATAATCTATTAATTTGTCATGGTGCATATTCAGTGTTCAAACTTTTATTATTTATTTAGACCAGCTTTTTTTAAATCAATTTTTTGCTTTGTTGTTTCTTCCATTGATAATCTGAATAGAAGATTATCTTCAAATGCAGGGGCAACAATAATTCCCATGTGTGCTGCTCTGAGAATAGTGATTTCAGACCAGTCAATTGGTGATGTTAAAAAGTTAGTCCATTTTTGTCCGGCACGTTCATCCCAGAGAGCACTGCTAAGAGGTACTTTTCCATCTCCTGGAGCATAAGTTACTTTTTCGATTTCACCCGTTTTTCTATTGATATAAGCGCGACGTGCTGTTGGTATAGAATATCCAGGGAATAGGTAAAGTTTTACATCTTCTGGTGGTGATGCTTTGATTCCCATAGCCTGAATAAATATTTTTGCCTCTTTTAAGCATTTAGATAAATGATCTATTGCAATTTTTCTTCTTTCTTCTTTAGTTTTTACATCCGGCAAAAGAATTTGTAAGGTTTTATCTTCTTTGGGGTTTACTATACCCCATTCCATTCTTATCCATAAATCAGGATCAAATATATTCAGAGCATCTCCATTATAGTCATCAGAGAAAACGATAGATCTGGATCTTAATGTAGGGAGCATTTGGTAATATGTTGGTAGTGTTCCAAGTGCTGCTGATGGAAATAGTGCGCTACCTCTTATCATTTCTAGGAATGTATCAAGATATCCTGCATTAGGTGTTCCAACAATAATTACTCTGTCAAGGAATTTACTTCCAAACCAGTCAAGTTTAGGTAGAGTACCGTCCTTAGGTAACTGCTGAATTCCGTATCTTAAATAATATCTGGAAAGAAGACCGCCCATGGAGTGTCCGAGTATATCAAACTGTACATCATAATCTTTAATTCCATAGTATTTTTCATATTCTTTCTTCATATATTTTCTCTTTTCCTGAATATACTTATGAAGTAAAAGTGCATTTTCAGGAAGGCTTCTACGCCAGTCATATGCAAATTGGAAAAGAGAGTTGAATTTTCTATCTTTTGCCATTGGACGATTTTCAGGTTGATAGCCTCCGTATTCCAGTAAATCTATTAGTTTGCTGTAAGCTGGTTGTTTTGTTGTGATGCCAAATAATCTAATTGATACTGAATCTAGCATTTGATCTGGTTTAGTCTTATCTTTAAGTTCATTTAAAGGCTTCTTATAACTCATAGGATGAGTTAGATCACGGATTCTTTCATTGCCAAGTCCAAATGCATCAGATCCTGTGAATTTACCCCAGATTGTTTTATTTGTTTCAGTATTAACTATAGTTGATCCAAGAAAACCGTGAACTATTATGATTGGGTTTCTTTTAATACCTTCGTAAGCAATATTCTTTTTAGCAATATCACCAATATCAGAGACAGTAGATTTTACTTCCATTGATGTGTATGAACCTGTTGAAGAACACCCTGTTATTATTAATAGAGTTGAACATGAAATGAACAGACTAAATAGAAATCGCTTTCTTAGAGCCATATCTTTCTCCTTCTGGTTGTTAATTAAATAAGAAAATATTACTGATATAAATTTATTAGTGGTAATATTATTACATTTTAAGGTAAATAGATTCAAAAAACAACTATCTTTTTTATGTATTTTAAGGTTATTTTTTCTTATTGTTAAAAGAGCTTTTTTTTCTGTTATATTTTTATTTGAAATATTAACTTTTTATATTTCAGGATTGAAAGTAATATCTACTTTAAACTGCTGCTCTTTCAAAGTATTGTCGTTTTTAATCTTCTGTGACTCTAAATCATAAACTCCATCTGATACTGTATTTACATCTAATATGTCTAGGTAAGAACAAAATAAATTACTGTAGAGATCGTTACTCTTAAGCGATTATAAAACTATATCGGTACTATTAATTCCTCTGTTCAGAATCAGGTTATCCATTGTGCTGTTTTGAGTCAGAAATAGATCATTATAAAGAATATCGGTATTTGATACTTCATAAGTTCTTACAAATTTCATATAGTTTGAAGAATCAAAACTGAATTCATTACCATTCCAGTCTGAATCAATACTTTATAAACTTCTTAACAGAGCATATAGAAGTTTTGTACTGCTTAAGGATTTCGGTTTTCCGGCATTGGACAGTTGGATAAAAACAAGGCAGGAGAGAATGAAAAGCCACCTTAGTTTTATAAGTATGAATGTAGGTAAAAGAGGAGTAAAAGGCAAAGTCAGAGAAAAATTTAAACTTATGATAAGAAAAGAAGAGACTGCCGGGAAACTTTTAAAAGTTTCCTAGACAGTAAGTCCTGCAAATAACTGAAAAAATTATAAACCATGGGAGGGTTGTATAAAAATTAGATGTTCTTATTTAAAATATACGACGGTACGGAGATGTTTTGAATTTTAATTAGAGTGTCCACAGTATAAAACTTAAAATGGGTGATATAGTCAATAAAGAGAGTGACATTTATAAGCAAAAAAAAGATTTCGTGGACACTCTAATTACCTGCATTTGCTATTCCCCCACCTAAAAAGCTATTGAATCTGAAACAGTAACATTGTTTATTGTTAATGTTCCTGCTTCATTAAATAATCCTCCACCTGCTGGAAAAACAGTACTTGAAATATTACCACCTTTAATGATCATATTGTTAATATCAATAGTTTCTCCTGTTGCGTTAATATGAAAACTCTGAATTGAGATGTGCCGGGTGTTATAACCTGAATAGTAACATCTGTTTCGCTATCATTTCCATCTATGGTAACAGTGTCAGTAATCTCTGGAAGGGCAGTGCTTATTGTAACTGTTGAACCTGAATCTAAGTTGAAAGCAATAGTGTCATCTACAGCGGTAGTTGCGTTTGTAACATTAATTGAGCCTGTGCCATTAGAAGCAGCTGAAAGCTCGGTATCTGTTTGCGCATCAGGCAAAGTGTCATTTGTTTGATCTGTCTCATCATTAATGTCAATATTGTCTGATTCAGCTTCCTGAACTGCATCGGTAATATCAGCAATGCCGACTCCGTCAAAAAAGACTCTCTCTTCAAGTTCACAAATAGCTATAATAGGACAATGATCTAGTAGTTATATAATTGAGAAAAGATTACAATAATATGAAAATTGTTGGTATTCAACATATAAACTGCAAATGTATAATATTTGTGACATTAAGTGGAATGTAATTTATTTTATAATTCGTGAAATGGATAAGAATATAGTTTGGAAGTATTGAAGGCTAAATAATTATCCGCTAAATCATCAATAATACTATTTTATAAAATCAAAATAAAAAGGCTGTAACATAATATAAATCTGATATAGCCAATAGAATAAATTATTATTTATTCACTATAAGGTAATGAAGAGTGATGTAAAACAATCTTTACTTCACCATCTGCATACTTTTCATAACCAAAAGTATAGTCTACTTTTACCAGAGCGCCTTTAGTAGGTGTGAAGAAATATTGCCCCATTGCAAATGCAACATTGTCATTTATTATTATTCCTGCATTTTGAAATCTAACATTTGTCCAGGGAGCTAGTGCAAAGCCTTTGTCTTCAGGATATTTTTTATTATGTCCTACAAAATATGATAACGCGCCTTCTTTTGTTGAACGAAAGACTATTTTAGAAGTTTTAGTAGGGTTAAACAGTACTTGTCCTGTCTGATATGCGTAGAGATTGTCAATAAGGTCTGAAGCTGCTTTAGTATAGTCTTTTTTCTCAGTAAATGCTTTACCTATACTTACCAGTCCTGATCCCCAGGCTTGTTGAGCATTTTTGACTTCCTGTTCTGTAATTGCTGCTGTAGCAATTTGAGTAAAACCTGCAGTGAAAACAAAAAGAAGACAAATAGTAGTTAGTTTATAAAAATAGTTTTTACTAGTCATAATAGTTCCTTTTTTTTTGTTAGCTTTTAGATTTATTGTAAATGCTACTAATGTGCATTATAAGGCAAATTGATTTAAATCACAAGTGATATTCAGTAATTATTATGTTTCTTCATTGATATTTAGCCAACTCATGATTAAAGAAAGATGAAGTTCGAGCATTGTGAGAGTTATAGAAGCAAAAAAGACTTCATTGCTGTGCTTTTAACATCAAAGAAATCTTTTTAAATTTTTATTTAACTAAATTTCTGAAAAAGTTTAAGAACTCTGTGAACTGATTTTTTTTATCCATTTTAGCTTCCATCAGTTTTCTGGAATTTACACCCATTTGCTTACAGGATGCTTTGTCAGACCAAAGTTTTTCAATAGCTTTAACAAACTCGTTAACATCTCCAGGTTGGGTCATATAACCAGTTTTACCATTGAATATAATTTCAGGAATTCCAGCCATTTCTGTAGCAATACATGGTAAATTCATAGACATGGCTTCAAGAAGAACATTAGGTAAACCTTCTTTATTAAGGCTTGGAAGAGTTAGAATATCCAGTCTTTCAAAAATATAGTTTGGTTCTCTGGTAAATGGAAAGAATGAAACATTGTTTTTTATGCCAAGTTCTATTACTTTCGCTTTGAGCATAGCTTCATCAGGACCCTCTCCAACAAGCATTGCATGTACATTTGGAAGTTTCCCTTCTGATAATATTTTGACAGCTTCCAGTAATACTGTTTGTCCTTTTCTTTCTTCAAAAGATCCAACTGAACCAAGAATTGGACCTGCATTGTCGGGTAGGGGATATCTATTTACTGCTTCAGCTTTTGTTGTATCAGTGGATGTGAATCTGTCAACTTCTGTACCTTGATAAAGCAGCGTTACCATTTTTGCAGGGATTTTATAATGATCGATCAAGTATTCGCGGGTGAAGTTAGTTATTGATATAACCTGAGTTCTTACATTAGGATCAGGTATATAGAATTCCCGTATATATTCAGGTACAATCGTACCAGTTTTAGGAATGAGTATTGTATTTAAATTAGCTTCTTTAATACACTCTGCTCCAAAAATAGAACAGTGGAAATTGTCTCTTGGAGGATGGATAGTACATACAGCAACATCTGAATTTCTTAATCCTTCTATCCAGTTTGCTTTATATTTATCTTTATTAAATGGAATATCTTTCCAATCATATGTATAAACCTCTGCCCCCAGTTTGCCACATTCGATGGCTACGAAACTATTTTCAGGTGCTATAACTGTAACTTCTTCACCATTATCAATAAAAATTTTTGTTGCTTCAGTTACCCATATTTGAGTACCGCCGCGTAATGGTGTATCTTCAATAAAACCTATTTTCATATTTAATTCTTTCTTGTACTTATATTTTATTCAAAATTTCAATAAAACTACCAAATTTTTTGACAAGCATTTCAACTCCATATCTTTTGCTGACAGCTGATTTATTATGTTGCACATATAAATGATGCGCTTCAGTAGTCAGTAGAATATCACTGATTTCTTCCAGAGCTTCATTGTCATCGGTACTGTCTTCAGGAAAAAGAATATATTTGATCTGCTCATTATATGGAAGGTTACAACCTACAACACCATCAAAAACTTCTTCCGGATAATATCTACTGCATACAATAGGTATTCCACATGCACCGGACTCTATGATAGGAAGACCGCGTCCCTCAGTTTCACTTGGGAAGAGAATGATGTCTGCAAGTTTATAAATATCTTCAATACAAAGTGGGTCAAGACCATTGTTCAGTAAAGATGGATGATTTTCAGTGCCAACTGAAAATGCTATAAAAACATGGTCAGCTATTTGTTTTGGGACACTTGAGCATAGTTTAGCATATGCATTCAATATATCTTCAAGGTCTGATTGATGCTCTATAGGAACAGGGCCTGAAATATGTAAAACCAACTGTTCTATTTCACCTGTTTCGAATGCTTTGGCCATCTTTTCGTAGTTCAAAAGTGATGTTAATAGTTCCAAATCTTTATATATTCGTTTTCTGGCAATGACTCTTGTAGGTTGAAGACAGTAAATCGTACCTTTTTCCACGGGATTAAGTTCTAGGTTTGCACTGTTTGAACATACAATTGGCTTTTGATTTTTCATCCATGAAGAAAGGTTTGATAGATGTTGTTTGACAGGTACGGGTTTTATTATAGGATGGCCATCAGATAAGATATATGTCATTCTTAGACGGGCTGAAAGAACTTCATGAAGTGAGTAATCTCTTAGAAATTCATTGCTGATACAGGAACCAATCTCATAAACCTGATTAATTGAAAAATCAAATTTTTCAATTAATGCTTTAGATTGTGGTTCGTTAATATTTACCTGAATCCAGCGTTTTCCATTCCATGGGAAAATATTATTCAAGAATGAGAAAAAAGGTTTATTATCAACATTTTTGAAGAAATGATCCCTTGGGCCTATTGCTTCATTTGGAGTTCTATCAGCTTTACCACCTTCCCAGTAGTAATCATGATTTGAGCTTATAACGTGCAATCCTAATGCTTCTGAAACAATTACAACTGCCAGGGCAATAGCAGGATTTCCTGGATTGCTGCATATATTGACCGGTATCAATAGTGAGATATCATTTTTTATAAGATAATCTGCCAGCTGCAATGCAAATTTATTTGCCTGGCTCCAAATTTCCTTTGCCATATCATCGGAAACTTTACTGTTTTCAGGCATGTCTTCATAAAAAAGTTTTGAAAACCATTTACCATCATCCCATTTTGACCATCCGTTCATACCGTTTATTTTAAAACGTCTCCAATATGGTTTTAGTACCGTATCTGCTTTATCATAAAAGTCTCCTCCAATAAAATGGAGATGAGTGTTTTCTTCATTTGTGTTTTCAAATAGTTTTTCAAAACAGTTTGCATATTTTTCAATTTCTATGGAAACACCATCAATGCCATAATCAAATGTTATGAAGGCAATTCCACGTTTTATATTAACAGAAAAATCTTTCAATGATACTTTTTCAACGGAAGGGGCAATTATATCTGAATTATTAAGGAAACCAATTATATCAATCCAGTTAGTGATTTTAGTATTAGATAAAATCCCTTCCATTCTTGTTAATAAGTGATCATTTGCATTATCATGTAACATTTATTCTCAACTCCTTTTAGGAAATGTTTAAAGTAGAAAGAATCTTTTTTAAACATATCTATTTAGTTGCTGATGTGATTAAACAAATCAGCAATTCTCATTATCAGTTGTAATATACTCCAAAATACTGTAAGTACAATATTTGCCATAAATATCCGATTGTGTTAGTATTGAATAAGATTAACTATTAATAAGTTATGTCGAATAATATTATGTAGGGTATTCACTAAGTTTACCAATAGACTCGAAAAAATGATATAAAAAAAGCCGGAAACAATAAGTTCCGGCTTTAAAATTTAAGGTTGTGTTTAAGAATTAAAATGCATCAAGATTTTCGATGTTAGTTTTATCGTAAACTTTGCCTTTAATGGTCTGTATTGGTTTGATTTTAAGTCCATGATTCAATTTCTTAATATTACTGAAAACAATTGGTCCAAACTTTGGACTTGAAGAAACAGTTGCATTCATTGTACCGGCTTCAATGGCCTTTTTAGCAGCTTCTTCACCATCTACACCAATAATAATAATATCTTTAC
>Ga0307988_1000904_pt1 | contig 18544 bp, 16 predicted proteins | sample EllFjometagen183_FD_203166 | JGI IMG/M metagenome (GOLD analysis project Ga0307988, IMG submission 203166) | Marine microbial communities from Ellis Fjord, Antarctic Ocean - #183 | ecosystem: Environmental > Aquatic > Marine > Unclassified | place: Southern Ocean | collected 2014-10-08 | reverse complement strand
TAAATAGGGACTTACTTAGCGTGGATTGATTTATTGTCGACTGTGAGGTTGATCAAAACATATTATCGTCTCTAGTGACCCTAATTTCGATGGTCAGGTGAAATTGGCTGTTGCAGTTCTGTACACCTCTGCATTATTTATTGAATTGTAATAATTCCAGCAGATTGAAAACCCATGTGTATTTGCAGGGAACTCACATTGTAAATATTACAATCTAGCTTATATTTCGTGCTTTAGAATACACATCGATAATTTTTACTGGCAAGCTAAAACAGGGTGGAAATAAAATTATTAATTCATCTGATCACATCAATCAAACGCAATTTAGTGGGTCTTCCACTTCTACAGAAGTTTATCTAAAATATTTTGAAAATTCACCCAGTCCACTCTGGGAAGAAGATTATTCTGCAGTGATGAAGATTGTAAAAACGCTTCCTCTGGGGAAAGGTGGGAGCCTGGTAGATTATCTCTCAACAAATCGAAAAGAGTTTGATCGTGTTTTAATTGCTCATCAATTCACAAATGCAAATGCCGCCTGTATCGGTCTGTTTCGATACGACCAAAAAGATACTTTTATTAAAACTTTCAGATTTGCCTCAACAAAAGCGTCTCGCACCATATTTATGCACATTATGGCAAATCTTCTGGCTAAGACTGAAAATTTTGAATATTTCAACTCACTATTGGCCTATGATGGCACCCCATGCCCTGTGACACTCAAATATAGACTGGATATTGATAGCCATGGAGGACCAGAATATAATAGCGTATTAGTTGCAATAGACTGTCTTACATCTTCACAGACATCAAATTCACCTCACAATCATAGCGGAATGTCAGTTAGAGGTAACAGTAAGCCCGAATTTCCTCCAATCAGTCAGGAAAAATGGCTCTCTGAGACAGGAATGCAACAGACGCAACGCTTAAACTCACTGGGAATTCTTGCACGAGGTGTTGCTCATGAAATAAACAATCCACTGACTGGTCTCATGAATTATGCTTCTATTCTCGAAGATGAAGTTGAAAACCCCCAACTACGAAAATTCGCTAGAAGTCTAAGGGAAGAGGGTGTTCGTGTATCCGATATCGTAACCAATCTGTTGACTTTTGCTCGATCAGATAGTGGATCACGTCAACAGATCCATATTTTTAAGATTATTGAAAAAGCAGCTATGCTGATCAATCAAAGTCTCTTGACAGACCATATTCATTTAGATACCCGTGAAGTAGACCAGGAAACACAGATATTTTGCCTGGTGCAGGACATCCAACATGTATTGCTCAATATCATCACTAATTCCTGGCAGGCTATTATTCGAAAAAATGTAAATATTGGTCCCCGCAGGAGGATCAGTATAAAGACAAGTACGATTATTCATGATTCTCTGGAATACGCAAGAATATCGATTAAGGATGAGGGGGATGGGATTGCATCCGCCGATCTTGCCAATGTTTTTGATCCATTTTTCTCCAATCAGCCGAGGAGTGAGCGTACAGGGTTGGGATTGTCTGTTTCTTACGGTATTGTGCGAGATCATGGGGGTATCATTAAGATTGATTCGGTAGAGGGTGACTTCACCGTGGTTACAATAGACCTTCCCGTAAACCCAAAAAGTGCAACCAGCTCGGCGTAGATAAGGACTTGAACAATGGCTAAAACTATAATTGATGTTCCGATCGAATCTTTGCAAAACACGATCCTGGTTGTGGATGATGAGGAATCAATCAGGACTTCATTGAGTTATATGCTCCAGAAAAAGGGGTATTCAGTCATTACGGCCAGTGACGGGGGAGAAGCCAGCGATATTTTGGATAAATCCGATATCGATTTGGTGATCTCTGATATTGCCATGCCTGTATTAGATGGGCTGGAATTGGTTGCACGAATTCATAAGCAGTACAGACCGCCAGAGATTTTACTCATTACGGGCGAGCCCTCTTTGGAATCCGCGACCAGCGCAGTACGTTTGGGAATCTTCGATTATATCACAAAACCTCTGAATTATGATGCTTTAATAACAACCGTCCATCGTGCACTTGAAAAAAAGACTTTGTTAGATGAGAAGGCACGACTGGAGAAACAAAATGAACGATACCTCCAAGACTTGGAGGCGAAATATGATGAGAGATCTTACCACCTGCTTCAAACGGAAGAAAAATATCGAAGTTTGTTTGAAAATTCAAATGTCGGAGTTGGGGTGGTTAACCTTGAGGGTAAAGTCATTGAGGTCAATGACACTATGTGCAAAATAACAGGGTATTCCCCTAAAGAATTCAAGCAATTATCCACCTTGGATTTACTTATCGTATCAGAGCCAAATAAAAAACTAAGAGGGTTGTTGACTCAAGGGACAAAGGTAGATGATTTTGAAACTCAACTGAAGCGAGCCAATGGTTTAATATATTGGGCCAGTCTCAGTTCCAAACCCATTCAATATCGAGGTGAACCAGCCTTACTTACAACATTGATTGATATTACAGTGCGGAAGGAATATGAACTGAGTCTGCAGCGGGCTTTAGCAGATAAAGAAGAGATGCTCCGGGAAATTCATCATCGTACCAAGAACAATATGAATGTGATTATTTCCATACTCAACATGCAAGCCTATACTACAGATGATCAACATGTGAAGGAGATTCTGGGTAAGATTAATGATAGAATCTATTCCATGTCATTGGTGCACGAGCAGATTTATTCTAGCAAAGAATTATCATCCATTGATTTAGCAAAATATATCAAGGCGCTTCACATGCGTCACTACAGCCTCCACGCTGACATTGCGAAAAACATACGAATTGATTTAGAGCTTGAGCCATCCGCCATAGGTCTTTCACAAGCAATTCCTCTCGGTTTGGCTGTGAACGAGATTCTAGCTAACGTTGCCAAACACCCCTTTGTTGATAAGGACAAAGGACACGTTCTTATCAAGCTGGAAAAACTTCAAAATAATACGATTCAAATTATCGTTCGGGATGATGGCTGTGGATTTCCAGAAGATCTTGATTTATCAGATCCTGTCACGCTCGGATTGCACATGGCAAAGATTTTAGTGGATGATCAGCTCGTGGGAAAGCTTGAATTAAAGAATGATCGAGGTGCCTATGCCCGAATTCAATTTTCACTTTCAGATGAATTTGAAAATGATAAGAGCATTTCTGGGAGAAATTAAGTAGATGAACAATACAAATATTCTTCTCGCTTTTCCTGAGAGTGAATCAGCTCTGGCTAAGCAGCTTCAAAATCAACTTGATCCCCTTGAAGCTAAAATTGAACACACATTTGAGGGGTGTTCCACTGTTTTACAAAAGGATAAAGCACATATTCTCGTCCTGAATAGTGCTTTGCTGGGACCTGATGATGATCTCAGCTTCATAACAACCCATAACCCGCCAGCATCTACTATTATTCTCTGTAATGATACTGAGCGTGAGTATTGGGAGAAATTGATCCCTGAAACCATAGATGAGTATTTTGTGAGTCCCTTTAACTCAGCACAATTGATTCGGCATATCCATCGATCAATCAGGAATATTGAAAATACAGGTCCCGACTATCTCTTTCGAAATCTGAATGATGCAGTATTTCTAGCAGAAGTAGCGACTGGACTCGTAGTTGATGTAAACAAAATGGGAGAACAGCTCCTGGGGCGCAGGAGGACAGATATCATTGGCATGCACCAAGCCGAACTGCATCCGGAAAATATGAATAAGATTGCCAGAGATACTTTTCAAGTCCACGCTGTGAGAAGCAATTTGGCTCCTGTTGAGATTGAGGTCATTCGGGCCGACGGTCAATTGGTTTGGACTGAAATTAGTGCCAGCCATATTGTGATTGAAGGTCGGGCCCATATTTTAGGTGTTTTTCATGACATCACATCCAGGAAAAATATCCAGAAGGCGCTTGAAAATTCCACAAAGTGGTATAGAGGCATTTTCGATGCCATGCCTTATGGTGGGCAAGTACTCAACAGGTTGGGAATCATTGAGGAAGTAAGTACCAGAACTTGCACCCTTCTAGGGTATAGTAAAGATGAATTGATCGGTAAACCAATTGCTGAACTGCTTGCAGAGGATGATTTATCCAACTTTCGTCAGAATCTTATACAGGTACTGAATAACAAGACAGTCAAGGCTGAGATCCATCTGAAACATAAAAATGGGACACTGGTTCCTGTGTTACGATCCGCTAGGTTGATTGAAGATAAAAGTGATCATAACAGGATTTTGGCCATTGATTTAGAAATTTCAGATCTCAAAGAGGCTCAAACGGCATTGGCGATCAGTGAAGCAAAATTCAGGACCTATTTTGAACAAGCACATGATGCGATCATGCTGGTGGATGAAACTGGAATTGTAGTTGGTTGGAACAAACAGAGTGAAGTGCTAACCGGTCGATTGGCAATTGATAATGTCGGCCAGCGAGCATGGGATGTTCAGATCTCATTTCTTTCCCAAGTAAATCAAAATCCGGATGCAGTTGCACAGGCGAAACAGGTAATTCTTGAAGCATTAAAAACGGGGGTCTCAAAATGGCCTTCGCAGAAGATAGAAATAATAATTCAGCACTCTGATGGTACGTTCAAAACGATTGAACAGAGCATGAATCTGATCAAAACACCAATCGGTCACCGCTTATCAATAACATCAGTTGACGTTACCGAGCTTGTCCTCGAGCGAAAAAAATCAGCGCAGACTTTAAAATTGCTGGAGGATTCACAACAGGTTGCAAAAATTGGATCCCTCTTCTATGACCTGAAAAAAAAGGAATGGACTTGTACCCAGGTTATTGAGGAAATGCTTGAACTACCTCCAGACTTTCCTAAGAAAATAGAGAATTGGCTGGAAAGGGTTGTCTCAAGCCCAAATGCAGTGTTTAATCATTTTATTAATCAGCTTGAAAATTATGAAGACGAAGTGTTTGAATTTAAGTATCAGATGAAACGTATTTCCGACAATGCACTAATCTGGGTCAAACATACAGGGTCTTGTGGAAGGGGTAGCGAAGGGCAAGTCGTAAACTTTACCTCTACTGTGCAGGACATCACTGAGCCTAAATTACAATCGGAAAGTTTAAGAAGGAGTGAGCGTCGCTTAAAGACCTCTCAAAAATTGGCTCGTTTAGGCACGTATGCAGCAGATCCTGTGGGTGATACACTGACGGCTAATTCAATATTTTCTGATATTGCAGGGTTAGACAATTCAATTCCAATGACTTATTCAAGCTGGCTGGCTTTGATACATCCTGATGATAGAGATCGAATTGAAAAAATGCATGCAGATCGGGATCAAGGGCAAAAGGTGCTTGAGAATGAAGTCTTTAGGATAGTTGATAAACTTGGGACCAAGATTCAGTGGGTAAACAGTCTTACAGAATACCATTTGGATGGATCAGGTAAATTGAAGAGAATTTCAGGCACGATCCAGGATATTACACCTCAAAAGGAGACTGAAGCTGCTTTACGCAAGCTTACGTTTGCGATGCAACAATCACCTGCCTCCACAGTGATTACCGATACAAAAGGTAATATTGAGTATGTAAATGCTAAATTCATAGAAATATCTGGCTATACTGAAGCAGAAATACTGGGAGAAAACCCACGCATTTTGAGTTCAGGTGAGATGAGTGGGGCAGAATATAAGGAAATGTGGGACACCGTTTTAGCTGGTGGTGTATGGCAAGGCGAATTTCATAATAAACGCAAGAATGGTGAGCTTTACTGGGAATGGGCTGTGATTTCACCCATCCGCGATGAGACAGGTACGATCACTCAAATACTAGCTGTAAAAGAGGACATTACCCAGCGTAAACTCGATTTAGAAAAACAACAGTCACTTCAAGAACAATTAAATAGAGCACAACGAATGGAGGCCATCGGTACATTGGCAGGCGGCATTGCACACGACTTTAACAATATCCTTCAATCCATGTATTTATACCTGGGAATGGCACAGGATGCTTTGCCTGATGGATATGTAAAAGATGACATCGCCCAGGTTTCCAAGGCGGCAAACCGAGCGAAAGAATTAGTTGGCCAAATATTGACCTATAGTAGGCGGGGAGCCGCTGAGCAGAGCGATGTATTGATCCAATATGTTATCAAAGAAGGCCTTAAATTTCTGAAATCCTCCTTGCCAGTTTCGGTGAAGCTCTATGAGGAAATCAATACGGAGTGTTGGCCAGTGTATTGTGATCCAACTCATATTCATCAGATATTTATGAATATCGGTACCAATGCTTTTGATGCTTTGCCTGATAGCATGGGCACAATTAAAGTTACTCTGGATATGGTCGAAATCACTGAAGACAAGGACGTCAAGGTAATTGTAGCATCAGGTACTTATGTTCAATTGACTATTTCTGATACTGGCCATGGTATTCCTCCGACAATTCTACCAAAGATATTTAATCCATTTTTTTCGACCAAAGAACCGGGGATGGGTACTGGACTGGGACTGTCAGTGGCTCATGGTATCATGGAGGAAATGGGCGGACAAATATGGGCAGAAAGTGTGGTTGGGGAAGGGAGTACTTTTAAAATACTACTCCCTGCAGTACAGAAAAGTGATGAGGTGATCCCCGATACCTCTAAGATTACCTTGAAATTTGAGCAACTGAGTATTCTGCTCATTGTTTCAGATGAGAATATCCGCCGGGGAACTCAAAGAACCCTGGAGAAAATAGGGTGTCATGTTGTGAGTTGTGAGACGGGTCAGGATCTACTTGAAATGCTCAATAAGTATCCTGAAACATTCAGCCTTATACTTGCGGATCAGAACCTGGTCGATATGCCTGGTCTTCGACTCGCAGAAAAGGTGAAGCAGGACTACTCGGAAATATCATTTATTCTAATGACTGGTAGTAATTACAACGAGCAAACCAGCCTGCAGGGTCTACATCATGTTGATGCTGTCCTTAAAAAGCCCTGGCATACGGAAGACCTCTTAACCAGGATTTCTGAGGTTTTAAATCCTGATGAAAATAATTGAGCAAATAATATCACAATGAAGATGAGCAGATATGAATAAATATAAAGTATTGGTTATCGATGATGATGATCAGGTGAGAACTGGATTGGCAACCCTCCTTGAACGGAATCATTATCAAGTGTATACAGCCTCTACGGGTAAGGCTGGGGTAGTCCAAGTGCTTGAAAATAATCCTGATTTGGTACTCTCTGATATAATGATGCCAGAAATGGATGGGTTTGAGATGCTCAAAAAATTAAAAAAAATGGATCCCGAACTTCCCGTTGTTTTAATGACAGGCTATTCATCCATCGAAGGGGCAATCAAGGCAATACGCTATGGGGCCGATGAATATCTTACAAAACCCCTGGATCATGTTGAAGTATTACACGTCATTGAGAAGATGCAAAAACAACAGGAGTTGACCAAACAAAATGATATGATGAAACAACGCCTGACCCACATGCCAAAACAGGCGTTGATTGGTGAGTCAATCGCCATGAAGGAAGTGAAAAGGGAAATATCCAGATCTGCAAAATCAGATATTTCAGTGCTCATTTTGGGCGAAAGTGGTACGGGAAAGGAACTTGTTTCAGAGGCAATTCATAACCAAAGCCTCCGTGGTGAAGAAGTTTTTGTGGCGATCAACTGTGCGGCAATTCCAAACGATTTACTGGAAAGTGAGCTCTTTGGTCATGAAAAAGGGGCTTTCTCAGGTGCAGTGACCCGCAAATATGGCTTATTCGAAATGGCCAATGATGGGACACTCTTCCTAGATGAGATCGGGGAGATGTCTCTACCTTTGCAAGCGAAGATATTAAGAGCCTTGGAAACCCAAAAAATCCGAAGAATCGGATCTACAAAAGAGATAGAGACCAATTTTAGATTGGTCTGTTCTACCAATATAGATATAGAGAGGGCCATGGAGCAGGGAGCCTTTCGGGCCGATCTTTATTATCGCATTAGTTCATTTATAATTAACGTTTCACCGCTGAGAGCGCGCGCAAAGGACATTACTCATTTGCTAAAACATTTTCTAGCCATGTCGGGAAATGCAGATATTAAATGGGAGCAGGAATTTATTAAGGCCTTAATCACTTACCATTGGCCAGGTAACATCAGGGAACTCAAAAATGTGATTGACAGGGCTGTATTATTAAGCGATGATAACACCTTGCGATGTGATGATCTAGGGCGCCAATTTACGGAAAACGCGACGAATGGACCCAAGCAAAAGGGTGATGAACCTTTGACCCTGGCAGAGGTTGAGCGACGCCATATTGACAGCACAGTACGCACATTTAATAATAACAAAACCAAAGCAGCAAAGGCATTGGGAGTCAGTCTCAAAACCCTTTACAACAAATTGCATACCTATTCTCAAGATTTCTGACATACTTGTTTGGTTGTTATTGGAGATCCTTCACTATCGTTCAGGAAGACCACAACCAAGGAATGATCTTCAACTTGTCTTTGCGGGTCCTGCAGGGATGTGGCATCCTTGAGGACCTAGATGGCATAGTTAAAAATCTGCCGCGTAAAAATTACAATTACAACAGAGTAAAAATTACAATTATTCATTATTATCAATTGAATAAAATATCATAACATCATATAAAACAATGTAATAGGTGATCACTTGTGTATTGGCATGCTTATTGGAATAGTGATAGGCATGAATGACAATCAACCTACACAGAGTTCAGAATTAAGCTCTGATCGTAGCGATATCGTGATCCTCATTATTGAGGATGATGCTAGTATTCGAAAGGCCATTAATTCGCTTTTGAGCCGGCAGGGATATACAGTGATAGAGGCAGGACACGGGAGAGAAGGACTGGGAATTCTCGAAGACTTTGGAGTTGACCTAGTTATCACAGATATTTTTATGCCTAATATGGACGGCTTAGAAGTGATTCGTTCGATTCGTAAAGAAAACAAAGATTTAAAGCTCATCGCCATATCTGGTGGTGGGCAAATGCATCTCACCGAGTGTTTACGGTGGGCGAAAGCGTTTGGGGCAGATAAAACGCTTACCAAACCAATCAAACACACAGAGTTATTAGCAAATGTAGTAGAATTGACTGAACCTAGTGATGTCAATAATAATAGAGTCGAGGAGGTAACGTAAAATGGAACTCAGATTACAAGCCAATAAAGCATTGCGGTTGATAGTGGTATCAGTAATTCTGGCATCACTAATTGTTATCCCGAATGTTCAGGCTGGAGATGGTTCTGGGGTGAAGGTAAATGGAATGATACAGATATGGGGGCAATCCTCTTCAGATGGCAATGTTCCAAACAGCCTCTTTTTAAAACGATCCGAGTTAAAATTGAGTGGTTCAATAATCGAAAATTTAGTTGGATATGAGTTTTTAATGGACCCTGCCTCTGTCCCTGGAGCAATGACCCAAGATCTTATAATTTACATTCAACCCTCACCGCTTCTAAGGGTAAGTGTGGGTCAAATGAAATACCCTCTTACGCGTGAAGGATTAGAGCCTTCATCGCAATTGGATTTTATTGATCGTGCTATGATAGCTGCCCGAGAATTTGGGGATCGACGAGATATTGGCTTCATGGTAAGTGGGAAAGCCAACATTTTTGATTACTCAGTGGGTTTATTCAACGGCTCAGGAGCCAATAATATTGATCTGAATGATGCAAAAGATTTTGGGGCCAGATTAGTAGTTAACCCCTTTGGAAATCTTTCTATCGGAGCCTCAACATATTCTGGCTCAAATAATCATCTTGTATCAGACACTGCTGATGTCGATCGAGGTAGACTCGGTGGAGATTTGCAATATTCGGTGAGTGCGCTCACTGTTAAGGCTGAATATATGCTTGGAAATGATGATGGTCTTGAAGGGCAGGGTTACTATGCAGGAGTCACTTACCTGGTAAACCCTAAATTAAAATTAGCAACCAGATATGATGTCTGGGATAGTGATACGGATCTTGATGATAATGAAGAGTCAATGATAACTATTGGTAGTGGTTATAGTTTAAAGGGCGATGCAGCAAAAGTCATGGTGAATTATATAATCCATAACGACAAGGGCACAGACACCAAAACGAATGATATGTTAATTCAATTTCAAGTTGAATTCTAAGCGAAAAAGCAAGTTCAATCTGGAGGTTATTTTCATATGAAGGGTAGGGGAATTAGGAATTATGGATTTCAAAGAATAAAACTTATAAATTCGTTAATGGTAAATAATAAAAAACAAGGGAATGCAACATGAAGTTTAACGATTTGAATATTAAGACCAGAATAATTAGCGGTTATAGTGTCGCTCTCGTAATGATGGCTATCATTGCATTAATTGTGACCAACGGTATTGGTACATTGACACAGACTGCTGGGTGGGTTGAACATACCCAGGATGTAATATCTAAGTCTAACCAGATTATGGCTCTGGCCATTGATATGGAAACAGGCGAAAGAGGATTCTTAATCACTGGAGATGATGGATCTTTGGAGCCTTATCGCGCAGCAGAAAACTCAATTTTCGGTGTGATAGACGAGGTCCAGGAATTGGTTAGTGACAACCCTCAACAAGTTGCCCGTTTTGAAGATGCGAAATCAATGATTGCATCTTGGATGGAACAGGTTGCCGCTGTTGAAATTGATGAACGAATCAAAGTGCGAGAAGGTGAAGCTGTTTATCTCAAATTTAAGGAAATTCAAGCTGAAACAATAGGTAAAGAGATTTTTGATAACATCCGAGGTGCTTTAGGAACCGCGAATTCAAAATATGTAAGTATTAGGAATCGGACAGGACAAATACTGATTACAGAGATTACCTTAGATCTCGTAAATATGGAAACTGGTCAAAGGGGCTTTTTACTATCAGGTGAGGAGCCATCTCTACAACCATTCAATGATGGGCAAAAGAGTTTAGAAAGTAATCTAGCAAATCTCGGAAATATATCCAAAGCCGATGCAAGAAATATTGGAATGTTGATTAGTGAATGGGTTGAGAAGGCTGCAACCCCTAAAATTGTTGCTCGGAGAGCGATGAACCATGTCGAAAAGGTTATGGATGACGTTGTCGTAACCCAGAAAATGGGTAACGGTAAACAATATATGGATGGTTTACGACACAAGATCAACGAAATTGTCGGAATTGAAACGAGCCTAATGGAAAGTCGGCAAGAGGATGCACATTCTGCAGCATCTAGTGTCAACTGGTTGACAATAATTGGGACTCTAATCGCAATTGCACTAGGGATAGTTATTTCAATATTTCTAGCTAATGGAATCTCAAATCCAATTGGTAAACTGGTAAATGCGTTGGAAAAATTAGGTGACAATGATTTAAGGGTCCGAGTTGATGTCGAATCCAGGGATGAGGTCGGGAAAATGTCTGATTCGTTTAATGAAGCGGCAACCAATTTAGCTGCTGCTTTTAATCAGATCAAAAATAGTTCTAGCCAGTTGGGCAATGCTTCATCCGAAATCTCTGCTGCATCTGAACAGATGGCAGCAGGTGCAGAAGAACAACAAGCTCAGCTCAGCGAGGTCGCTACATCCATTGAAGAGATGAGCGCCATGATTCTGGAAACCAGCAACAATGCTGAACAGACCCAGGGGAATGCTGGCGAAGCAAATCTTGCGGCTGAAAAGGGCAGGGGAACGGTTGACCAAACCATTACCGGAATTGAAGGTATTGCCACCATCGTTGCTTCAGCATCTGATCAGATCAGTACATTAAAAGTGCGCTCACAGGAAATTGCCGATGTGATTCAAGTAATTGATGATATTTCAGACCAAACCAATCTCTTAGCATTGAATGCCAATATTGAAGCCGCCCGCGCAGGTGAAGCGGGACGTGGGTTTGCGGTTGTTGCTGATGAAGTCAGAAAGTTGGCTGAACGAACAGTTGGGGCAACGGCAGATATTGAAGATAAAATTAAGCAAATACAATCAGATGTGAATTCATCGGTTGAAGCCATGTACCAGATTACTGAACAATCTGTGAAGGGCCAGGAAATGGCTGGTGAGGCCGGACAAGCTCTGGGCGAGATCAGTGGGTCCATTGATCAAGTGAATGGCGCCATCACGCAGATAGCATCAGCTGCGATTGAACAAAGTGCTGGAGTTGAGCAAATCTCCAAGAACGTTGAGAGTGTTTCAACAGTATCTAAACAGTCCGCATCGGGCGCCCAGGAATTAGCAGCTTCATCAGAACAGCTCAATCGTGAAGTTCAGGCACTTGACAAACTAATGGATCAGTTTCAGGTCTAGGAAGAAAGAATCTATGATATGAGCACACAAGAAGTACAACAGAAAAGTGGCGGAGATCAGCGTCAACTTGTGGTCTTCCAGTTAGGTGGTGAAGGTTACTGTGTTGACATCAGTAAAGTCCGTGAGATTAATCGCGTGGTAGATATTACAAAGATACCCGAATCGCCTGAATTTGTTGAAGGTGTGATTAATCTGCGTGGCCAAATCATCCCCATTATTGATTTGAGAAAGCGTTTTGGTTTAACAATCGAATCAGAAAGATCAGGAAACGCTGACAACCGGATCATGGTAGTTGAAACCAATGGAAATATCGTTGGATTCATTGTTGATGCAGTCAGAGAAGTATTACGCATCAGTAATGAAAATATTGAACCAACTCCTGATCTTGTGAGTTCTGATATTGATCGGCAGTACATCGAAGGTGTTGCAACAATCAATAACCGTTTGCTGATTATCGTGAACGCGGATTATATCTTCGCAACCCATGAGTTAAAGGCATTGGACACCATCAATACTGACGACTCGAATTAACATCTCAGTTGGTGGGTGTGATGTATCTTCCTAATACCCACGGCAACCTTGCCTAGTACCCACCAACTCCCTCCATTCACTCGTTTTACCTGCACGTGAAACAGAGTAAACCGGCCCAGTTACTCCAACTGGGCCGAGTTATTTTTACGTGCATCAATAGGGGGGCAAGCCTGCCTGTCCCCGCCCACTTCGGGATGTACCACTTGCTGAGGCAATCGCTGAAGGATCTCCAATGTGAATTGGTGGCCTTAAATAATTCAGCATACAGGGCACCACTTTCAACACGCCGGGCAAGGGCTTCACCGTAATTAACATCTGAGGTCCAGATGGAGCCACCCAGACCAAAATCAGAATCATTTGCAACTGAAATGGCCTCATCAGCATCTTGCACAGGAATGATGGCAGAAACTGGACCAAATGTCTCTTCATGATAGAGGCTCATCCCGTGCTTTACATCTGTAACCACAGTGGATTCATAGAATGCTCCGGGACCCTTAATTGGTTTCCCACCCGTGAGCAGACGACCCCCAGCTTCCAGGGTCTTGGTTATCCTGTTCATGGAGCTCATCGCGAAGGTCAAAACGGGCCATAGGACCTACTTGGGTCGATTCAGCCAGGGGATTCACCGACAACCATCTGTTTCATGATTTCTGCCTGTTTCTCCGCAAATTCCTCGGCCAGGGATTCAACCACAATAAATCTTTTTGCTGCGATACAGCTTTGCCCAGTATTGATCATCCGAGCTTCCGCTGATACTCGAACACAGGTATCAATATTGGCATCCTCTAAAACGATGTAGGGATCAGATCCCCCAAGTTCCAGGACAGTTTTCTTTAGTTCACGACCCGCAATGCTGGCCACTTGCATCCCGGCAGCTTCACTTCCTGTCAAGGTAATAGCTCTGACATATTTATTTACAATCACTGATTCAACTCCAGAAGCTGGAATCATAAGAGTTCTGAAAAGATGTTTGGGGAATCCAGCCTCACGAAATACCTTCTCGATAGCAAGGGCACACCCCGGTACATTGGAAGCATGTTTGAGAAGCGCCCCATTGCCGGCCATGAGGGCTGGAGCAGCAAATCGAAATACTTGCCAAAAAGGGAAATTCCAGATTTGACGATAGGGTATGTGGCTAACCTGGAATTTTATGATGGTCGAGAGGGCTACGAGTATGACAATGAATGTTGAATAAGCTAGAAGTGAAGTAAAACTTTGAGATAGCACAAATAAAAACGCCGACTCTCTTGCGAGGCCGGCGTTTGATAAATTCTTTTTTAAAAAGAATTAAACAGCAGTAACGTTCTCAGCCTGAGGACCTTTTTCGCCCTGTGTGACATTAAGAGTAACGTTTTGTCCTTCTTTTAAGGACGCATGTCCCTCACCGTTGATTGCCCGATAATGAACAAATACGTCTGGACCATCTTCTTGCTGAATAAAACCGTAGCCTTTTGCATCATTAAACCATTTGACCACGCCGTTGACTAATTGATCAGCCATTTGTACCTCTTTTTTTAAGCATACCACTCGAGGTGGCATTTTTTCAAGTCAGGTTCTTCTACATATCATCTGTAGAAAGCATTAACGTCCAACTTAGACTCTCCTGACAAATCGCAAGAATATGGTGCTGTATAGCCGAAAGTAAACAACCATTTACAACTATTTTATTTAGAATTTATGGATTGACAGAGGACTATTACGCTACAAAAAGAATTAATAATTACTTGAGATAGTACCTGAAATGGTACTGGGAAGCACTTGTAAGTATGTCTTTAACCGAGAAATGAAGTAAGACAGCATTATTTTCAAATGAAGGTGATAAAATATATTCCCTCAATTCGTTGTAACTAAAGTATCAAGCCTGATGAAATCTTAGTACCGAATACTGGATCTTAAATATGACGTATGAATCATTTAGTCCAATATAGGCTTCTCGTGTACACAAGAGATTTGCACTGGATATAGAAAAAAGATCTTCGTAGATAAGCATTTCTGCAGTCAGATGTGAAAGATATGGTGATTGTTTATCTGGTCAAACTGCCAACAGTTGCAAAGAACAATAGGTATTATCTGCTATAAAGCAGGTTACTTTATAAAGTATTCTATTTCGTGCGGAAGCACTGAAGTAAGGTGTATTAAGTTTATGGTGGTTGAATGCGAATATTGAATTATACATGACAAATTATAAAATCAAACTATCTTCATTTATTATTGGAGCAATTGTTCTAAGTTGCTTCTCATTTCTTCAAAAATTTATGGTGGGTGCTCCATTGGAATGGCAGGGTTTTATCGTGCCTATTGGTTTTGGTGGATTGGCTTGGGGTGTTGATTGGAATTCGACAAGCCCAGTTGACTCAATTAAATATTGACTTTATCGCTGAAATTACAGAACGTGATATTGCACGCAAGGCACTCCGTGAAAGTCAAGAACGCTTCCAAAGACTTTCAGACCTTTCTTTTGAAGGAATCTTGATTCACAAAGATGGTGTGGCTGTTGATGTGAATGAATCTCTTCTCCGCATGTTCGGATACAACAGAGATGAAGTGATTGGTGAAAATATTATCTCAATGGTTGTTCCTCCTGAATACCACTCAAAAATTAAAGAAAATATGGTTAAGGGTACTGCTGAGTCCTATGAATTACTGTGTAAGAAAAAGGATGGGACCCTATTTCCAACTGAAATTGAAGCAAGAAATATTGGCCTTGAAGATGATACCTTAAGAGTCACTGCAGTGGGTGATATCAGCGCTCGCAAAATGACACAACAGAAGCTCGCTATTCTAACTGCTGCAGCCGAACAAAGCCCTTCTTCCATCGTCATTACGAATACAGATGGCATCATTGATTATGTAAACCCCAAATTTGTTGAACTCACTGGGTATAGCTATGATGAAGTGGTTGGAAAGAATCCCAATGTTCTTAAATCAGGTGAACAAGAACAGTCGTTTTATAAACAATTATGGAATACAATTTATGATGGTGACGGTGTAGCCCTCAAAACCATTGGTACGATTCATGACGTGACTGAGAGTACACTTACGGGTCAAGCCTTGACTAAAAGCGAATCTCACATAAATGCCATTATCAATTCGCTTCACGAGACCTTTATCATCACTTACGATATCAATCGAACTCACATTGCAGCCTGGGGATCCGATGCGCTTGAAAAACGTTATGGCATTAGAACCAAAGACTTAGTTGGAATGTCTTTGAATGACATATTCCCTCCTGATATGGCAGCTCTCAAAATAGAGCAAATCAAGAAAATATTTAGCACGGGTATCGCTGAGACTGAAGAATTTAGGGCTGAATATCCACCAATGGCCAATTTTGGCATGATGTCTCCTTATCCCCCTTATTTGATCGTTCTGGAAAGGTTTCATTTGTTGTTGGTTTTGTTCGGGATATTACTGAACGTAAACAGGCAGAAGAACTGTTACAGGCAAGTTAAACAAGATATCTCGGAAGTATTTGCAGGATCTACTTTCAGTGGCAAAAAGACCTAAAGCAACACTCCACAGTTTCAGGGTTACGTACAATAACCTAAATCCCAGGATCCGCATCAGGGATAGTTTGACGTAATGAATGGATCCACTCTTTACTGAATGTATCACTATGAATCATACCGATCTCCATTCTGGTACATTATCTTCTAGAAAAGACAGCAGCTGTGACCGCTTCCCTCTTCGGTCCGCATAGCTTAAGAGGATTGGCCTTTTTACCTGAAATCGCTTGAGCGCATGTACGTAGATTCTATCTAATTCTCGTCCCTGATAGCCACTCAGTAAGATTGTTTCGCAGAATACATCAACAAGCATCTTCTCTATCGCTGGAATTGTGATTCCCTCATATTGTTGAACCGGAGCGCGCTTAATGCTGCTTTGTACAACTATTGGATTCGTAGACTCCATAACGTAGGCGTCCATAAGGTTCGTCAGGTTATCACGCTTGTTTGTTGGTCCAGATCGCAAGAATACTTCATTCCTCTTCTGATCCTTAAGGAAATAAAAGGCTGACTCTACGCTATCCTTGTCCACCTCGACAATAATCATTGAATGCATTGGTTGATGAATCATAAAGTCATTTAGCCATCGTGTTTCCCAAATTACTAGTGAGTCCAAATCGTAGCGACCAATAATGCCCTTATAGATTTGCTTTGTGATATCCGATAGCTGCGGTTGGAATGGAGGGCTTATATATCGCTTATAGATGCCACGAGTAACGTTTTGGACCATCCGATGTTGTTTCAGCTCCAACAAAGCCCATGCGAGTGTTCCAATGGGGAGATTGGGATACCTGTCACTCAGACGAGTCGCCAGTTCAGCTCGTGAAAGCTCCTGTTCATCTTTTAGTAGTTGAAGTATATCTGTTTTGAGTGCTGTTATTCTGCCTTTCATCTAAGACAATATACACCATCGTACGCCAGTAAAAAGAGTTTACTGGCGTTAGGCGGTTATGATTCAAAGAGGATTTGAGTGTAAAACACCATAAAGTTGGGTTATGGGGTGGAGGAATACCAGATGACGAAGGAGGGCGATGATGTTAATTCTATTGTTATTAGCTCAATATAAAGTCACATAAGGAAATGCAACGTGTCGATTATAATCCTAAAAATCGACACGTTATTGAAACATGTCGATTGAATCAACATGTTATGAAACGATAAAAAGTGAGGTAAACATATGAATAGCGTTAAAGATAAAATGCTTAATAGGATATATCATTGTGGCAAGGGATTGGCATTCTCACAAATCGATTTTACCACTTGCGGAAGTCGGTCATCTATTGATGTCTCTTTTCACCGGCTTGAGCGAGAGGGAAGAATAAGACGGGTGATTCGGGGGATTTACGACTATCCCAAATATAGCAACTTGCTTAGTAAGCAATTGAGCCCTGACATTGAGCAAGTGAGTAGGGCAATAGCACGTAAGCACGATTGGAGACTTCGGCTCAGTGGACCAACAGCAGCCAACATGATTGGGCTATCTACTCAGGTGCCGAGTAAGTATGTTTATCTGTCAGATGGTCCCAGCAGAGTCTTCACTATAGAAAGAACAACCCTCAGGTTTAAAAAGACCTCAGTGAAGGAGATAGGCTTTAAACACCGGGAAAGTGCTCTTATCGTAGCAGCATTTCGCTCAGTAGGAAAGGATCGACTAACAGATGAGGTAATTAATACCACCAGGAAGTGGCTGGATCCAAAGATGAGATCTCGAGTTCTGGGGGATACAAAGAATGTAACTGGATGGATCTATAGTAGAATTCAGAGGGTATGTCGATAGGCAATCGTGAGCGATGGACTTATCAAACAGACCCGATCGTATCCGGATATCGATTAAATGATTCAGCAAATAGGTGACTAATTGGCTGTTTTTGACCCCAAATCGGCTAAATCGACACGTATTCTGCACCGTAATTCAGGGTATGAGTCCGAGAGATTGTTGAACCGAGGGGCTTTCCGGGGGTAAAACACCGAACCCCAGCGTGACGTATACGTGACATCCGTTGTTACGGAAGACTACTCAAGACTACACAAAAACGCACACATCTAGGAAGCCTAAATCATTGTTAATCAACTCACTTGGAACAGGCTAATATTGCCGTATTCTGAGCAACTGAGAATCGACTTTATGGTAAAGCAGATATAAGTACAGGTATAATAATATGTTAGGGCGTGTCCTGAGTGCCTCGGAAGATGCCACCTAGAAACAAATAAGCCCCTGAGTGACAGGGGCTTATGGGAGTAGCGGGAGTAGGATTCGAACCTACGACCTTTGGGTTATGAGCCCAACGAA
>Ga0307988_1000902_pt1 | contig 18576 bp, 19 predicted proteins | sample EllFjometagen183_FD_203166 | JGI IMG/M metagenome (GOLD analysis project Ga0307988, IMG submission 203166) | Marine microbial communities from Ellis Fjord, Antarctic Ocean - #183 | ecosystem: Environmental > Aquatic > Marine > Unclassified | place: Southern Ocean | collected 2014-10-08 | reverse complement strand
ACCACCCTATGTTTAAATTCACCCCATAACTTAGTAAACATTAATCTTTTAATTTTCTACTTTTAATAAAATTTTTCATAGTAATCCAGGTGCAAGCATAAATCTTTGCTATATTAGCAACATTGACGCCTTTTGATAAAAAGTCCTTTATCTCACTTTCTTTGCCATCGAGTTTACTGATTCCAGTAGTTCCAATTGGCCTGCCAAGTGTAACACCTTTTTTACGAGCATTAGCCAAACCTTCTTTGGTTCTTTCTGAAATCAGATCTCTTTCAATTTCTGCAAAAAGAGAAAACATGGTGATCATTGTTTTAGATTGAATATTATGTTTTCCAGTAAGGGTAATATTTTCTTTAATACATAATAAATTAATATCCTTATGAATTAGCTGATCTACTATAGATGCAACTCCTCCAACAGATCTGCCAAGTCTGGACAATTCTGAAATAACCAAAGTATCATTTTTCTGCAGCCGATCTATTAATTCCTCTATTCTCCTAGCTTTTATTGACTTTCTGGAACTCATAGTTATTTCAATCCAGTCATCTATTTTAAAATGCTGTTTGTTTGCATATTCTAAAATAGCCAATCTCTGGGAATCTCGATTTTGCTGCTCTGTGCTGACTCTTATGTACCCAATATTGCTCATTAAACATCCTAAACTCTATAAAACTTGATATAATAGTAATAATTAGTATTAATATACATATTAATTATATAAAATAAATATACCATTAGTATTAACTATAAAATTAAATATAAATGGACAATTATTTTATATCGTAATGTCAATACACTTTGTTAATTTAGGAAATAGAATTTCAATCTGAATATAACTTTCAAATACAGATATAAAATAAGATAAAGCATGAAGAAAGCTTTAGAATTAATTCAGTTAAGGTTATTAGATCATATAATTGTAGCAGAAGACTCTTATTACTCTTTCAATAGCAAAGGACTTTTGTAGTCATTGTTTTTATATAGCTTTGTATTCTATTGGAATACAAGGTAATATTAGTTATTGAAGTTTATTATAAATTGGACAAAAAGGATTTTAATAAATGCCCAAGGAAAAATGGTCATCTGTGAAAGAAACTGCAGAACATTTGGGAATCAAGCAGGATACCCTCTATAAATAGATTCTAAGAAACAAAGATAGTATACCTGCACATAAAGTTGGACATCTCTGGAAACTTAAAATTAGTGAAATTGATAAATGGGTAAAATCAGGTACGAAATCATGACTCACTGCTCAAGCAAAAAATCACTTTCAGAAAGAGATATTTGTACTAAATACATTACTCCTGCGTTAGAGAAAGCCGGATGGAATATCGAGACACAGATACGGGAAGAAGTTACCTTTACTGCCGGTAGAGTTTATGTTAAGGGACACTTGCATACAAGGGGCAAAAAGAAGAGAGCCGATTACATTCTTTATTACAAACCAAACATTCCTATTGCGATAATTGAAGCCAAAGATAACAACCATTCAGTTAGGGCAGGGATACAGCAGGGACTTGATTATTCAAATATCCTTGACATTCCTGTGGTTTTCAGCAGTAATGGTGATGGATTCTTTGAGCATGATAAAACAGCTTTCTATGGAAAGATAGAAAGAGAACTTTCTATAGATGATTTTCCTTCTCCAGAAGAACTTTGGGAACGCTATAAAGTTTATAAAAATATTTCAACAGAAAAAGAAGAAACTATTGCCTCACAAGATTATCATTTTGATATCAAAGGACGATCTCCAAGATACTATCAGCAAATAGCTGTTAATAGAACTGTAGAAGCTATTGCAAAAGGACAGGCTAGAATTCTTCTAACTATGGCAACAGGAACAGGCAAAACTTATACCGCTTTTCAAATTATTTACCGTTTATGGAAAAGCGGCTTTAAGAAAAGAATTCTTTTTCTTGCGGATAGAAATGCTCTAATTGATCAGACTAGAAGAGGAGATTTTCAGTTTTTCAAAGAAAAAATGACTGTAATCAGAAAAAAGAAAATAGATAAATCTTATGAAGTCTATTTAGCATTATATCAGGGGTTAACAAATTATAATGAGGATAAAGATGCTTATAAAGAGTTTAGTCCTGAATTTTTTGATTTAGTAATTGTAGATGAATGTCATAGAGGAAGCGCTGCTGCTGATAGTGCCTGGAGAGAAATACTTACTTATTTTAAATCAGCAGTTCATATTGGTTTAACTGCAACCCCTAGGGAAACAAACACAATTTCAAATACAGAGTATTTTGGTGATCCTGTTTATACCTACTCCCTTAAACAAGGAATATCAGATGGATTTTTAGCTCCTTACAAGGTAATTAGAATTGGAATTAATATCGATCTTGAAGGATGGCGCCCGAAAAAAGGAAAAACAGATAAAGATGGACACCTAATTGAGGACCGGATTTATAATACTAGAGACTATGATAAAAATATTGTCATTGACGATAGAACTCTTATAGTTGCTTCAAAAGTTTCTGAATTTCTAAAAAAGCATGATAGGTTTGCAAAAACAATAATCTTCTGCACTGATATTGATCATGCTGAAAGAATGCGTACAGCAATAGCAAATGAAAACCTGGACTTGATGCAGAAAAATTCGAAATTTGTAATGCAGATTACAGGAGATAATCCAGAAGGAAAGCGTGAACTCGATAATTTTATTAATCCTGAAGAAAAATATCCTGTCATTGCAACTACTTCAAAACTTATGACTACAGGAATTGATGCCCAGACATGCAAACTTATAGTATTAGATAGTAATATAGCCTCAATGACAGAATTTAAACAGATTATTGGTAGGGGAACAAGAATCAATGAGGAGTTTAATAAACTCTTTTTTACTATTATTGATTTCAGAAACGTTACTGATTTATTTGCAGACCCTGATTTTGATGGCGATCCGGTAAGAATCAAAGAATACGATCAGGATCAAGAACTGGAGACTGATCAAGAAGAAGAAAGCAATGTTACTGATATAATAGATGAGGAAGACGGCTCAGAAATTATTTTCGAACCATATTCTGATCAAACAATAAAAACAGGTGGCGATGTAATCACTGAACCAAAAAGAAAGTATTATGTTAACGGTGTTGATGTTTCAGTATTAAATGAAAGAGTTCAATACCTTGACTCAGAGGGGAAATTAATTACTGGAAGCCTAAAGGATTATACAAAAGTAAAAATAAAGGAACATTTTAATTCTCTTGATGATTTTTTAAATAAATGGAATTCTAATGATAAAAAACTAGCTATCATCAAAGAACTTGAAGAAAATGATATAATTCTTGAAAATCTTATTGAAGATATATCTAAAGATATGGATATTTTTGATCTTGTCTGTCATGTAGCATTCGATATGCCGCCCCTTACAAGAAAAGAGAGAGCTGAAAACGTAAAGAAAAGAAATTACTTTACAAAGTATGGAGAGAAAGCAAGAATTGTTTTGGAAGCTCTTCTTGAAAAATATGCGGATGAAGGTGTTGGTAATATCGAAAGCATGGAAGTATTGAAACTCAAACCATTTAATCAATGTGGCTCTGTAATTGAAATAGTTAAGTTCTTTGGTAGCAAACAAAAGTACTTAAAAGCTGTTCACGAACTCGAAAATGAAATATATTGTAAAGACGCATAATTATATGTATCTACTGAAATAGAAAGAAAAAATATGTCGAATTTGTCCGGAATAATAAAATCAATCAGAAACCTAATGCGAGGCGATCGTGGTATTAACGGTGATGCTCAGAGAATAGAACAATTGGGTTGGATGATGTTTCTTAAAATCTTTGATGATAAAGATCAGGAAATGGAAATAATTAACGACGATTATAAATCGCCAATTCCTGAAGAATTACAGTGGAGAAACTGGGCTGGTGATGACGAAGGCATAACAGGTGATGAACTTCTTAAGTTTGTCGATAATAAATTATTTCCAACACTAAAAGACCTTGCTCCCGGTTCGACAAATAAGCGTGTACTTATCATAAGAGAAGTTTCCGGAGGAAATAACAACTATATGAAATCCGGAACAATAATGAGGCAGGTCATTAACAAAATAAACGAGGGAATCAATTTTAATAGGGCTGATGAACGACATGTGCTAAATGAAATTTATGAAAGTATTTTAAAAGAACTTCAAAGTGCCGGAGATAGTGGAGAGTTTTTTACGCCTAGAGCTCTTACACAATTTATGGCTGAAATAATTAATCCTAAACTGGGGGAAAAAGTTCTTGACCCTGCATGTGGCACAGGTGGATTTCTTACTTCCGTTATTGAATATATAAGACAAAATGAAGTAACAAACATTGAAGCAAGAAAAATTTTACAAAACTGTATTCACGGCATTGAGTTTAAACCTTTGCCGTTTCTTTTGTCAATTACTAATCTTATTCTTCATGATATAGAAATTCCTAACATTGAATATTCTAATGCGCTATTGCGTGATTTAACATCTATTACTCATAAAGACAGAGTTGATATTATACTTGCAAATCCGCCTTTTGGTGGAACAGTTGTCGACGGAGAAGAAACGAATTTTCCATTAAATTTTAGAACTAGAGAATCTGCTGATCTTTTTTTAATTCTATTTATAAAATATCTTCAGGATGGCGGACGTGCTGCAATAGTTTTACCTGATGGTTCACTTACTGGCGAAGGTGTTAAGAGTAGGATTAGAAGGAAGCTTCTTGAAGATTGCAACCTTCACACAATAATAAGACTTCCAAATAGTGTTTTTCAACCATATGCCAGTGTAGCAACAAATCTTTTGTTTTTTGAAAAAGGATCCCCAACAAAAGATATCTGGTATTGGCAACATAAATTACCTGAAGGACAGAAATCTTATTCAAAGACAAAACCAATACAGGTGAAAGAGTTTAATTCTTTAAAAAAATGGTGGATTGATAGGAAGGAAAATAAACAGGCATGGAAAGTCTCAATTAACACTATTGCTAAAAATGGATATGATCTTGATATTAAAAATCCTCATATAGAAGAAGTAGAAAATGAATACACATCTGCAGAACTTCTTGATCTATTACATAATTCATTTAGGAAAAGTGATGAGCTTCTCACTGAACTTAAAAAGGAACTGGCATAATGTCTGATACAGTTGTAAATATTTTAAACTTGCCAGAACATGAGAACCTGGAATTTAAAGCTGCAGGAAAACAGTATGATTTTGATAAACTGGTAAAATATTGTGCTGCATTATCAAATGAAGGCGGAGGTTATTTTGTATTAGGTGTATCTGACAAACAGCCTAGAACAATTGTAGGATCAGAAGCGTTTAGGAGTCTAGTTAAAGTTCGGGCTGATTTGATAGAACGTCTAAAAATACGCATTGTAACTGAGGAAGAATTTTACGACAAAAAGCGAGTTGTGAAATTTAGAATTCCTTCGCGCCCTGTCGGTGTTCCGATTCAGTATAATGGATCATACTGGATGAGGCGGGGTGAAGAATTAACTCCAATGACAAATGATATGCTTAGAGCTATTTTTGACGAAATAGTTCCTGATTATACTGCTGAGATTTGTCAAAATGCAACTATGGATGATTTAGATACAAATGCCATTAATGTATTTAGAAATCTATGGTACAAAAAGACGAAAAATAACAATATAGAAAAACTTTCTGATATACAGCTCCTGGAAGATTCAGAATTGCTAGTGGATGGCAGTATAACTTATGCGGCTCTGATTTTGTTGGGAACTAAAAAGTCACTTGGAAAATTACTACCACAGGCTGAAGTTATATTTGAGTTTAAAATGCAGGATATTGCAGGCGCAGCTGATGTTAGACTTGAATTTCGTGAAGGTTTTTTGCTTTATTACGATAAAATCTGGGAAACAATTAACCTTAGAAATTCTCTACAGCATTATCAGGATGGACTTTTTGTATATGATATTCCATACTTCAATGAAAAAGTTATAAGAGAAATTCTTCTCAATGCAGTAGCTCATAGAGATTACAGAATGGTTGGATCAATATTTATTCGTCAGTTTCCTCACACAATAAACGTATCAAGTCCAGGTGGTTTTATTTCCGGTATTACTCCTGAAAATATTCTTTGGAAACAGGCTCCTAGAAATAGAAGAATCGCTGAAACATTTTCTAAATGTGGACTTGTCGAACGTTCCGGACAGGGAATGAATATAATTTATGAAAACTGTATTAAGGAAAGTAAACAAACTCCAAACTTTATTGGATCAGATAAAAATGAAGTTCTGATAACGCTAGATGGTCAGATTCAAGATAAAAACTTTCTGATTTATCTGGAAAGACTCGGCGAAGAAAAACTGAAGTCATTCAGTTCTGATGATTTTTATGTACTCGATTGTATAAGCAGAGAGAAGCCAATTCCAGAACGTATTAATGTTAGAGTTAAATACTTACTTGATGCCGGAGCTATAGAGCGTTTTGGTAGAGGAAGAGGCAGTAAATTAATACTTTCAAAAAGTTTTTACTCTTTTATAGGTAAAAAAGGAGTTTATACCAGGCACAAAGGACTAGATAGAAATACCAATAAAGAACTTATATTAAAACATATCAAAGATAACGATAAAACTGGTAGTCCATTGTCTGAATTAAAACAAGTAATACCACAGTATACTCAAAGCCAAATTCAACATTTGTTGAGGGAGTTGAGACTTGAAAATAAAATATTTTTAAAAGGATATAGTTCTACTGCTAAATGGTATTATAAAAAAATATAGTTAGACACAGTTAGACACAGTTAGACACAGTTAGACACAGTTAGACACAGTTAGACGCAGAAAGACCCAGAATAACGCAATAATTCGCTCTAAAATGTGCTCAATATTCTATATTTAGCCTCTAATCGATTAAAAATCAATGCACTAGAATGCGCTTGATTCAACGTTCTAAAACGCATTAGAACGCCATTGTACGCAACTCTTTTGAGTGCAATAAAGACACAAAATGATGCGATAAGACCCGGAAAGACGCAATAAAAAATACTTTAAGTGAAATTAAAATATCATGACTGAACTGAGAAAAATTAAGATTAGCGACCTCTGCACAATAGAAAAAGGTAAAATTGGAATAAAGAAAGCTATACCAGGTGAATACCCGCTAGTTGTTACAGCTGAAAAAAGATTAACATGTAACGAATATCATTTTGATAAAACTTCTGTAATAATACCATTAGTTTCTTCGACTGGACATGGTCATGCAAGCCTTAAGAGAATTCACTATCAGGAAGGTAAATTTGCAGTGGGTTCAATTTTATGTGTAGTTACTCCCAAAGATAATAATATTTTGGATGCATATTTTCTGTATAAATTTTTAGATTTATATAAAGAGCAACTATTGGTTTCGAGAATGAAAGGTATGGCAAATGTAACTCTTCCAATGAAAGAAATAGGTAAAATTGAAATACCTTTGATTTCAATAGTGGAACAAAAAAAATGGATAAATTCATTTAAAATTACACATAGAAATATTACTCAATTTGATACAGAAATAACGAATCAGCAAGTCTATTTGAAAAAACTTAGACAAACAATTCTACAGGAAGCTATACAGGGAAAACTAACTAAAGAGTGGAGAAAACATAATCAAAACGTGGAACCTGCATCAGAACTGCTAAAAAAAATCAAAGCCGAAAAAGATAAACTCATCAAAGAAAAGAAAATTAATAAAGGTAAACCACTTCCACCAATAAAACCCGATGAAATTCCATTCGAAATTCCAGAAACTTGGCAGTGGACTTATACTTCCGAAGTATGTAATTATATTGTTGATTGTCCTCATAGCACTCCAAAATTTATTGATACAGGCTACAATTGTATTGATACGACTTGTGTAAATGATAGAGGTGAAATTCTTTTAAATAGGGTAAGAAAAGTTTCTATAAACACTTTTAACTCTAGAAATGAAAGGTTGGTACCTGCCAGAGGTGATATTATATACTCAAGAGAAGGTAGTATTGGACAAGCTGTTATTTTACCAGATAAATATCCAGCTTGTTTGGGACAAAGGGTAATGCTGTTTCGTCCATATAGAGAAATTCCTTCAGTGATGTTTAGGTTTATAGTTGTTTCAAGTTTTTTTTTAAATAAGCTCATTGAAAATCATAAAGGAATTGGAGCAAAACATGTGAATATGAAAGACCTTAGAGGTAGTCTGATACCATTGCCCCCACTTGATGAACAAAAAGAAATTGTCTCCAGAATAATAAAACTAATAAAATATTGTGATGAACTTGAAATACATATAAGCAAAACCCAAAAATATTCAGAAACCTTAATGCAAACCGTCCTAAAAGAAGCCTTTGAAAGATAAAAATAATGAATAATTAAACTTTAAGGTCAATCAATGTTTGAAAATTTTATACCATATTTTATGAAATTAGCAATTGAGCAAATTACTATAGAGCAAATTAGGTTGTTAAAATGGCAAAAAGGAAATGAGTATTTACCTTTAATTGCCGATTTAGTTAAATTATCTCTTGAAATGCAGGAATGGCTTCTTGGAAAATCAACTATACGAAATCCTATAAGATCATTTAAAATTAAAGCTCTAAGAATAGAAGCTAAAGCAGATAAGATTTCAGAAAAGTTATGGATTGCAAATAAATTAAATATTGTTTCTGTCTTTGAATATGCAGAACAGGAGGAAAAACGAACTTCAAAAACTTTTGAATATCAGTTAAAGATCAATTTTAATTTACAAAGACAGCGCCTTCTAGAACAAGTTAGGGGAGCAAGGCTTTTAAAGAATAATAATGATTTGGGAGAAGAAGTAGAGAAAATATTTTTAGAGTATTTTAATAAGAACCTTGACAGTGATGTTATTGCCGTAAGAGGTGGTCATGTTTTTGATTTGGACAACAATCAATCAAATCAAATGGATATAATAATTATACCGTCTAAAATGTTGTCTATGTGCCCTTCAGATACCCTGACTGGAAAATATAATGTTCTAATTGATAATGTTGTTGCTGCATTTTCTATAAAGTCTACACTTAATAAAAAAAGTTTTAAAGGTGCATGGAATGATATTCAAAGTATTCCTGTATTTAAAGAAAAAGATGATTTTTATCCAAATTTAAAAGATGAACATACATGGCCTTTGTGTTTTATATTAAGCGCTAATTCAGAATCAATCAGAATTTTAAATCAAGAATGGGATAAACTAATAGAAGAAAATGAAAATCATCCTCTTCAATTGTTTATGTCACTTGATAAAGGCTATTCTCTAGCGGGAAATGCTTCATGACCTTTAAGGCCTCTTAGAGATGAAGATACATATTCTGGTTCATTTACTTCAAGCCATGAATTAAGTCATGGTCTTGGATTGGCCTGGATACTATTGTCAATTAATGCAAGAATAGCTTTCTTGGCAAATAAACCTTTAAAATCTTTTAGTAAATATCGCAATCTAATTTCTGATTCTGGCTTACAGGCTGGCAGTGGTAGTCCAACTTCTACAAGAAAATATCATTTCATGATGCCTTATAATAGAGTAATAAAAGAAAAGGTATCTTGGGGAAGCCCACCTGTTAAATGGCTTAATAACAAAATTCGCATATGTGCTATTAAAATCGATGGAGTCAGGCTTGTAAACAAAGACATAATAATTTGTGAGAAAGATAAGAAAAGGTTTGGCGGCGATGATATACCCTATGAATCTAGATGGTTTGATATAAGGTCATCTGTAGTTGATGAGCGTACTCATTCTTGCTCAGTTACAGAATGGATCAAATCCAAAACAGATATTTGTTATAGTTCAAAGAAAACATTTTTTGATTATACTACTGGAGACGAAAAATAATACTAATATAAAATATAATAGAGAAATGAAGAGTTGATAGCTTATTATGGTAAACTAGAAAAACAGAAAAATTTAATTCAAAAATATTCAGAAACATTAATATGATTCCTCCAACTAGTGAAATTGAAAATAAAAAGAAGATTGCGATTGAAGATTTCAATTTACTTTCTCAAGCTGGGGTAGCCGGATTTTATAATATTTGTGAACTAACACATATTTTTTTAATTAATAGAAAAACAAGTGAAGTATTTAATTATTATGCCCTTCTTAACTTTTTAATGCATTCCCATTTTTCTTTTTCAAAAGCTGTAACCTTATTAGCAATACCAAATACCTGATAGTAAGCTACACTTTTATTTAAATAATTCTCTTGAATTTCATTCATATATTTTTTGTATATATAAATATTTTCATCAAACTTGAAAATCGTCTCAGAATCCAACCCAAACTTATCCGCCTTAACTTTATCTCTATAACCGGTCCCAAGATAGTTCTTATTATTCGAAGTAGTATACATGAAATAATACATATTTGATTCATTCTGACAGCATTCCATTAAACTTTGCTGTATGGATATAGATTCATCCCTAAAGCTCGCTGTTAGGTACTCTAGCTGATGAATATCGCTCAGCCTATGATGAAGTATCACTGAAGATGGAATCAACTGTGTCTCCATCTCTCTCATATATGCAGAAATCTTACCGGCCCATATATAATCATCTGTAGACACTTCAATAATCTTTAAACCTTTAATAACTCTGCTTATTGTTTCTATATTATCTATAGGAAAGCTGCTTATGAGCTGGGTTATAATAAGACCAGTTGTATATACCCGGTCAAGTTCAAACGCCTTATTAATTTTCAGTCTGTGCCTGGAGGTTTTTCTGGAATTAAAATAATCCTTCCAGGTTTCAACATCGGGAAGTACGCCTGTCATATAACAGCCTTTCAAATACCCCCCATTCAACGGAGGGGGATTACTTTTCACTGATTAGACTAAAGAACCGGGCAATCTAAAGAATCAAAAGTATCTCTGCTACAAAACTTAGTCAGTTTAGTGCCGTCTTCATCTACTGATTTAATACCAAATCGCTCCTGAACACCTTTTACTGTTTCTTTTCTATAGATTACCTTGCTGCATTTGCTTTCATCAATCTCTACAGATTCACGTTTCTTGACATTATAAAATTTTATTGTCATTTTTCTCTCCCTGTTACAGTGTTAATATTAATAAAAATGAATGACTGTTAATTTTTTTGAGTTTCTTGAAAAAAGTAAAAGAGCCACAGCTGAACACTTTGGAATTTTCATTGATTGTATAGCTCGATTGAGGCTAGAAGCTAAGAAAACCGCACTACCCAAAACTATACTTTCAAAACCTACGAAAAGCTACGATTCAAATCTTATTGAACCTGCAAAAAAGTGTAAATCGCACCTAACAAAACCTAAGATTGAGACCGATGAACCTGAAATATGGGCGGAGCGTTACGCAAGGTCAAGCTATGAACGCAGGACTAGAACTGGCAAGTACGCTATAAAATACAGCTAGTCTCAAAATTACTAACAAATGCTAATATTAAAGATTATTTGTTAGCAAAGGTTAAAATCTCAGAAAAGCCCCTGTTCGACATATTTGCCCAGCCGCGGATTTGCATTAATTGGCATGTATTTTCGAATATTTGCACAGCCTCAAATTTGTTGAAAAATATCAAAGTTTCTGAATATTTGTCAAGTATTAAACCTATGATCTAACTGGGTAATCAGGAATCATGACGTTGTTGTGTTAAAGTTTGCATCATTTTGTAAGTGTATTGCACTTTTTGCAACAAATGACGTGATTATATTAGTTTAATAGATGAATGATATTTTCAGCATCACTTCAAATTTTATAAGTCAATACAATATTTATGGAAAAACTGAATGGCAAGTAGATTATTTAAAATAATTTTTTAGCTTCTTTTATAGCATGTATATTATACCTGAATCCGTGAGATAATTTTCATAAATGAAAATATATCCACTGATTCAGGTGTTATTAACATTTAAAATTTTTACTTTGCTCATTCTCCAAAGAGCAAATGTTCGATTAGCACTTCGAAGGTGACAATACCCCTCTAAATACGTTGAATTCCTATAATATTTTAGATTCAAGGGAGTAACTGTTCTAACTGATGTTTCTCCACTCTTTTTACGATATTGAAATTCAATACGGTTTTTATTAATTATAGACATTTTAATCCCTTGATGTATATCAAGAAAAATATCCTTATGAGGTTTAGCTTCGTTAAATAGTTTTTCTACAATTTTTACATATCCATTATCTACTTCTGAAATATTTTGAATAATCTCTTTAGAAATTTCTTCAATCTCAATTAATTCTTTGGAGTTTGGTTTACGTTTAAAAATATTTGTAAATAACTTGATTCGTCTATGAATATAATCAGTTTTTCTAAAAAAATCTTCGGCAACTTTTTTATTATACTTTTTATTAATCTCTTTTTTGTTTGTTTCTTTTACAACACACGGATTACATACTCTTTGACCGTATTTTAGGAATTCCTTGTAATGCTTTTCTTTAGCATAAATATCCCCATTGCACCGTCCGCATTTCCAAGACTTAGTAGGTCTATTTATCCATTTACCATCTTTAAGTGGGTTAAAGTTTTTTACAATTTCTATTTTTAACTTATAATTATAGTCATTCAAATGGAGTAAGTTAACATTACTTTTGTTATTAAACGATTTATTTGTAACCAAAGTATTGAAACCGCCGCACAAATTCATTCTAGCATCAAAATCAACTGATTCGCAACATGCGGACCTGAGCTCTTCAATTTTAATTTGTTTTAATGTGCTGTTATTCATATAATTAACTCCACATTTGTTCAAAAAAGGTATAGCACCTGTATCTATTTTATCATGGTATTTGTTGATTGTATCGTGTATTTTCTGAATATTAACTTTATTTGAACTTCTAAATTTTTCATCATCTTTTATTTCAGGAAGTATTTTTTCATTACGTTTTAATATCATATTCAGTAAATGAAAAACTTTAGCATCAGAACTTAAAGATTTAGAAGAATTTAAATAAAAATTAATCCAATTTTGTGTTCCGTGAGGGTATTTGAAATTAGAAGAATAAAAGAGTTTTTTATTTATATAATCCCATTGATATTCTGTTAAAGATAAGCCTGAAGAAACGTAAACTGAGTTAAATGCTTTGTTTAAATTCTTAATATACTCAATATCAGAACAATACTCATCAAGTCTCTGAATAGGGGTAGCAGAGGAATATGAAAACTTTAATGGTCTATTTATTTTAAGGTAATCAATTTGTTGCTTTGCTTTAATGTCCTTAAAATACCCACAAATTGTTCCGAAAATAATTGCTAAGGCAATAAGAGATATTGGAATGAGCACAATTGAAAATATAAAGTATTTAAAAAAATTGTTAATTGTAGAATTCTTTGATTTAGAATGAGAACTTTTGTAGGAATTTCTTCTATAACGGTTAGAAGTTGATGATCTACTATTTGAACTTGTGTTGTTGTACATTGATTGAGTACGCGTAATATTTCTTTGTACATTAAGAATCTCAACTTCTCCGTTTTTAGGGCCATTATAGTCATCAATGATTTTTACTTTATTTTCAATGGATTTTTCTTTTTTAGCAGAATTTGTTTTATCTCCATTTCCATTGAATATTATAATTTTTTCCCCTTCCCACATAGGCCTCATTTTGACGTTTGAACCATTACCACTACTAGTTCCAGGACTACCTTTTTCAATAATTATTAGATTTGAATTTGTTACTGGTTTGTCTTGTTTTGAATTATTGATAGCTATTTCGTCATCCTTCATGCCAAATTTTTCTGGCACTAGCTTTTTATTAGATGCATTAATAATTTTTAATGCATTAGAATCTTGAATCAAATCATTTTTTATGACCTTAAATTTTCTAATGTCTCTTACTTTACCTTTATTGTTATTTTTATTATAAGATCCCAATTTAGTTATTTTTTTTCGAGTGGCGACATTAGTGGATTCATTAACTATAATTTCATAGGGCTTATATCTGTTGAATTCGAAATCAGATAAATTTTGTGCCCAAATTGCATCTTTAGTGTTATTGGAATTTGAATTGTCAACAAACCATTGTACAACATTACTGTCTTTTGTTGAAATTCTAATTCCTATTAATTCTCTAGGACTTTTCACATTAAAGAATAAAAATGTTGCAGTTGTTTTATCTCTTGCTGCTGTATAATATGACCAGTTATCTGTTTTTTTGGTTAAATGCAATAAGCAGGGTTTAATAACTACAAGGTATGGTGAAAAATACCACAAAGTACCCGGAAGCCATAAATCTACTTTTGTATCTAATTTTATTACCTTAATTTTATTATCTTTATGTTTTATGATAGATGAATCATGTTCTCCCATGCTTGAATAAGACATAACAGTTAAAAAAAAAGTTACAATAATTAAATACTTTAAGTATTTATTCACCTTTTAATATTTCTCCTTCAATTTTGAGTACAGTAGTTTTGAGTTGTTTATTATGTGTAAGAATTTTTTTTTTATTTTATCATATAATAAATATTTTTTAATTATTATCCCAACTCTTGCAATCTATCTGTATAGTTAGTAATAGCCAAGCCTACATTAGTTTTAGGTTGTATTGAAATTTCATCATTAACTAATCTAAAATTGAAATGCAGGAAGTAGTTATCTTTGGATATATCATTTGTAAATATCATGAACATAGGTTCATAATCAGGCACATAATACCTGTGAAGTGTCTCTTCAAAAGTTGATGCCATGTTAATGCTGTACTGTCTTGCTATTTGTTCTATGTCTTGCATAATTTACTTAGTGAATTACTGTTAATTGAGAATATATATTAAATTCAATTAGCAAAGAATACAATTATGAAATTACCAGCAATCATATTCATTTTCTTTTTACATCAATTTCCATTTATGCAAAAGCCATAAAAACTCACATGACATTACATTGAAAGTAGGTTAGTGATTTTTTTTCTTTCCTTGATCTGCATTATTCTTTTTTTCTTCAAGTTTATAAATAGCTAACAATACACCAAAGCCTAGTATAGTCACACCATTAACAAAAATCCATATATCTCGGGTAAAATGAATTCTAATTAAAGGATTATAAATAACAACAATTAGTGCTGTAGAATAACCCAGCCATTGCCTATTGTCATTCCAAGCCTGAACTGAAGTAATACCAATTAAGATGAATACAACCAATCGCAAAAGGGTATAATATCCGTAAGGCCACCTAAAACATATAGCACCCATTAAAAAAATAGATGCTATACTAAATGGAATCACATATTTTTTCATCTTTCCTTAATCTCTTCTTTCCATTTGGTTACAATATTATTGGTGTTTAAGTAAAAATACTGATAATAATAATAATCTTTATCTTTTTTAATAAAAGCAGACCCACCAGCGCCGAGGAAAAAACCTTTAAGTGAGGTGGCTCCTTTGTCAATAGTTTTAAGATAGGTGATTACTTTTATACCGCTCGGAGTTGTATAGATATTTTCGGGAGGACCCATATTCATAATGAGTGTATTGTAATCTTTCCCTATGAATTTATTCATTTTTTCTTTAAATTCTTTAATTTGTTTTTCATGTTTTTTAATGAGATTAATTACATAATTGGACTCAAACAGATTACTATGGATTTGCGTACATAAAATATCTACTAGACTATTATATTTTTTATTAATACTCATGTCATCCGACCATAACCACATACTAGGACGATAATTTAAATGATTACTTCCGCCGTATTTAATTATAAAATAATCCTTATTCATTTCAATTATTATTTGTGCAATATGTCTTCTCCATTGAAAGGAGGCATGTATATCATTATTCCCGAATGATTCGACGTTCCATTTACCTTTCTCTAATGTATAAAGAATTACCTGTTCATTTTCAACGAGTGTTAGTTTGTTAGGTTCATTGGAAATGTTTACAGTGAGTGGGGTTACAATGCTTCTTTGATTTAAGCATCCAGATATAAAGCAAACTGAGCCTAAAAGACATAGCAATATTATGATTTTTTTCATATTCTCCTTTTATCTTCATGAAATAACACATCAATATAAATAATCATAAAGGAAATAGGCAGCTTTGTCAATAAGGAGGAGTTTAATTGGAAAGTTAATAATTTAGCTGTTATTAGCGTTTTCAACTTCTTTTATTTTTTCTTCCTTCTTTTTAGCTTCGATAGTATCTAAGATTTTATCTATCCCATTCCTAACCGATTCTCTAATTGGATCATAATCAACCCTTGCGTATGTAGGGTCGATTGTGTTGACCTGTGACCAAGAGTCTTAGAGATCACATGTAAAGATCCTCCGTCAGAAACTTGATAGGTGGCAAAGCTTGACCCTGTAAGTTTTAAGATTGGTCCAGCTGTTATGTATGTGAAACCCACTATTAACGCTTGGAGCGCTAGCAGATAAGCCGAAAGCTGATAGTGATTTAATTATTGCTATCTGGTAATTTTCATTTATCCCTCATCACATGCAGTTCCAAAAAAATCTAATGATCCTGTTTCCCTACAAACTAAAGCAACAGTGCTGCTCTCAATCAAGATCCAATCTTTAGTCCTAACTTTAGTTACATACACAATCCAGTAATCGGTGTTCTCTTTTCCTTCTCCTACATATAGCACTGGTTTGCGACCTCTTATTTCTTCAAATGAATAAACGTCACTAACTTCACTATACCCTTTTTTGTCCTGAATATAGCTCTCGACAATTTTAATAGCTTCTGATTTGGAAATCATTTTATTTTCAATCCTTGAGGTAGAAATTTGCACTAAATATTGTGTCACTACTATAGGCCCAAAACATGGTGTATCAATTTGTGTCATTAATTCATTACAAAAAGCACAATTAAGGCACATTAAGTGCTATAAGGTGACACAGGATAAAAATCTATTATTTGAGGCTAAAACAGGAAGTTAGAGGCTAAAAAGGATGGTGGGCGTAACAGAACACGAATCTGTGACCACTACGATGTCAACGTAGTTATTATCTTGCTCTAGAATATGAAACAATACTTGACAGGTGGTGACAGAGCGTTATAACTAGTGAAAAAATACTTTGAATTTGAATACAAAATCTAAATTTTGAGTCCGGATTAAAAGCCTTCTAAATCGGTTCATAGACTAAAGGGCCCAAGTCTTTTTACTCTCTTTTAAGAGTGATTGTTTTTCAGTATAGTATCAAACTGTTCTTTATTTAACACATGTACGGTTACACCTATTTCATAAACCTTAAAGGTCCTTTTACAGGTACTTAAAATTTTATGACTTATTTGGTCCATATTTTTCTTGTATATATAAGCTGGTCCATGATCAGAAATATCAAAAGGAAAAACAATTTTTGAATCCAAACCAAACCTCACTGCTTTAACCTTATCTCTGTAACCTGTACCAAGGTAATTTTTATTATTGGCCGTACTATACATGAAATACAACAGATTTGATTCACTCCTACAACTCTCAAATAGACTTTGTTGTATTGCTGTTGACTCATTCTTGTAATTTACTGTCAGATACTCTAGTTGATGAATATCACTCAGCCTATGATGTAGTATCACGGAAGAGGGAATGAAGTGTAATTTAAGCTCTCTCATATAAGCTGAAATCTTACCTGCCCATATATAATCATCTGTGGAAACTTCAACAATTTTTAAACCCTTTATGACTCTGCTTATTGTTTCTATTTTGTCTATTGGGAAACTGCTTATAAGCTGGGTTATAATTAGCCCTGTAGTATATACACTGTCAACTTTAAATTCCTTATTAATTTTCAACCTGTGACGGGACGTTTTACGGGAATTAAAATAATCCTTCCAGGTCTCGACATCGGGAAGCACGCCTATCATATAGCAACCTTTCAAGTATTTTGCGATCTATTGATCGCAGGATTAATTAGTCGATAGTTTTAAATGAGTGGACAATCAAGAGAATCAAATGTTTCTCTGCTGCAAAATTTAGTTAGTTTAGTACCGTCTTCATCTACTGATTTAATACCAAACCGCTCCTGAACACCTTTATCTGTTTCTTTACGATAGATAACTTTCTGGCATTTACTTTCGTCGATGTTAACTGATTCACGTTTTTTGACATTATAAAATTTAATGCTCATTTTTCTCTCCATTTTACAGGTTTATAATTCTATACTCTAACCAATCGATTTTACAAAATTCTATTATCTAATTTTGGCAGATCCTGAATATTTTGAAACTCCTGTCAAAGATAGCTCCGCTATTTATTTATTCAGTCCGATAGTATCAATACTGCCTTCCATGGATATCAGCTTATCTCTGCGGACCTTTCTGCAGTATTCCTCAAGTGCAGTATGAAATACCGCCGTCTTGTTGGTTTCACCGGTGATGTTCATAATCTCTCCGAGTAGATCCATGTCTGTACTAACAAGTATTTTTTTGAATTTACCAGATTTCATATCTTATTTCTTTCGGATATTTTACACTTAAATAGTATATATAATAAATATATACTATTTATATATATTCGCAATATATATCTATGATATATATTGTGTTTTCATCAATGAATCCTGCCCTTTTACTGCAAATTCTGATTAAGCGTCCTACTAGGTCGCTTAATTACACACAAATAATCACAATATCCGTTGATAACCCGTTGTTTTGTGATATAATTTAATTAGAGAACTTTCAAAACTGTGACTTTTATCAAAA
>Ga0307988_1000900_pt1 | contig 18624 bp, 15 predicted proteins | sample EllFjometagen183_FD_203166 | JGI IMG/M metagenome (GOLD analysis project Ga0307988, IMG submission 203166) | Marine microbial communities from Ellis Fjord, Antarctic Ocean - #183 | ecosystem: Environmental > Aquatic > Marine > Unclassified | place: Southern Ocean | collected 2014-10-08 | reverse complement strand
ATCTGAGTATATTAGCCATTTGATGCATTTTGTTAATAATCTTGAGGCAAGATCGGGTTGCAAAAATCAGAGAATTTGTCTAATGTGGCAAGAAAAAAATATACAAGGATATGCCATATGCAAAAATCTGATGATTATAAAAATTATATTGTATTCCCATTGGACTTTGATTCAAAAGAAGAAGCATTTAAATATGTAAAAATCCTTGATGGCAAAGTCGGAATATTTAAAATAGGACTTGAACTTTTTATTAAAGAAGGGCCGGATGTTGTAAAAACGATAAAAAATATGAGCAGCGCCGGTATTTTCCTTGATTTAAAATTGCATGACATCTCTGTTACTGTACAAAAAGCAATGCAGAGCGCGGTAAGCTTAGGGGTCGATCTTATTACTGTTCATTGTTCTTCCTTAAAGATGCTAAAAATGGCGGTTATTGGAGGGGCAGGCAAGGCTAACGTGCTTGGGGTAACCCTTTTAACGGATAATGACGCTGATGATCTGAAAGCAGCAGGGTTTAAAGATGAGTATTATAATGATGTTAAAACACTGGTATTGAAACGGGCTCAGATGGCTTACCATGCGGGCTGTGCAGGTATCGTATGTTCAGGCAGGGAAGTTGAAAAAGTAAAGAAAGAGTTTGGGGAAAATTTTCTTTGTGTAACGCCAGGTATAAGGCCAGTCTGGAGCAGCCCTGACAATGATGACCAGAAACGGATTACAACCCCGGCCATGGCTGTAAAATCAGGTGCCGACCTTATTGTTATCGGCAGGCCAATCAGGGATGCTGATGATCCGGCAAGAGCAGCTCAGAAAATTGCTGAGGAGATCAAAGGTATTTTCTGAATATTCTAATCCTTTTTATCAAGTCCAAAAGCTGTATGTAAAGATCTAACAGCAAGTTCGGCATATTTTGCTTTTATAATACAAGATATCCTTATTTCTGATGTACTGATAAGCCTTATATTGATATTCTCATCAGCTAATGTTTGAAACATTGTTGCAGCAACTCCTGAATGGCTTTTCATACCAAGCCCGATGACAGATACTTTGGCTATTTCTTCTTCAGCGCTTAATACACCACGAGCTTCAATATCTTTTGCTACTTTTTTTGATATTTCCAAGGCTTTTTTAAAATCATTTTTAGTCACTGTAAAGGAAAGGTCAGTTTCCCCGCCTACTCTGGTATTCTGAACAATCATATCCACCGTAATTTTTTCTTCTGCCAGTGGTGTAAATATTTTAGCTGAGATTCCAGGCTGGTCAGGAACATGTTTCAGAGTAATTCTTGCTTCATTCATATCACAGGTAACACCTGCTACAACAACACTTTCCATATCATCTGTCTCGTTTATTACCATTGTTCCCTCCTCTTTGTCGAATGATGATCTGACATGCAGTGGCACATTATATTTTTTTGCAAATTCAACTGAACGAATTTGTAGTACTTTGGCTCCAAGGATTGCCATTTCAAGCATTTCTTCATAGGATATCCTGGCAATTTTCTGGGCTTTACTGCAAATCCTTGGGTCTGTTGTGTATACACCATCAACATCTGTGAAGATCTCACATACATCTGCTTTTAAGGCTGAAGCAATAGCCACAGCAGTTGTATCAGAACCTCCCCGTCCTAAAGTTGTTATGTCTCCATTGATATTGTGTCCCTGGAATCCGGCGACAACAATTATCTGTCGGTCTTGTAACAATTTTTCCATTCTTTTGGCTTCAATATCAATAATACGCGCTTTACCCGATGATGTATCTGTTAAAATACCAGCTTGGAAGCCAAGAAGAGATGTTGCTTTATACCCCATTGATTTAAGAATAATGGCAAGGATTGCTGCAGTGGTCTGCTCTCCAGTTGCAAGAAGGACATCCAGCTCTCTCTTGTCAGGTGTTTTAGCTGCTTCGGTGGCAAGACTGATCAATTTGTCTGTAACACCAGCCATGGCTGATAAAACAACAACGATATTATCGCCATTTTTATAGTCTTCAATTACTCTTTCCGCAACATTTCTGATATGTGAAATATCTGCAACAGAAGTACCGCCAAATTTTTGAACCCTCAGTGTCATACTGACTCCTTCGGTCTTGATTAGATAATTAAATTTATAACAAAAGTTTTTCTAACAGATTTGTGCCTTTACGTCCAGATGAAAATATTGAAATTTTCCTTGTATTTCCATGTGTCAGAGAGAATTCTATTTTTAAATCATGGGGATAGGCGTAATTTTTATCCAGTATTCCAGGCCATTCAACTGCAATCACAGCATCGTCTCGATACATGATCTCATCAATACCAATAGAATCGAGTTCCAAAGCATCTTCTATCCTGTACAGGTCAATATGATAAAGATTGAGTTTTCCCGGATATTCATTGATAATACTGTAAGTTGGGCTGGTGATATAATATTCTTTTGGGATATCGAGCCCTATGGCAAGGCCCTGGGTAAAAGTTGTTTTACCAGACCCTAAATCACCATTAAGGAATATGCAGAAACTTGAATCTATAAGTTCACCAATTTTTTGTCCTAGTTTTTTTGTGTCCTGATCAGTTTTTAATATGAATTCTTTTTGCATAGCAATTTTACTGCCTGTCCTGATTCTTTGTGTTATTAATTACCTGGTGTATTGCCCGGGGAATTGTTTTAACCATATCCGAGGCCAAAAAACCAAAGGCTCCTTCAGATTCAGCAAGCATATCTCCACAAAGACCATGAAGGAAAACTCCGGCAATAGAAGAATCTTTCGATGAAAATCCTTGAGCCATAAACCCGGCTATCATTCCGGTTAGAACATCTCCCATGCCACCAGATGCCATTCCCGGATTCCCTGTGGGGCATATAAAAGTGTTATTGTCAGCAAGGGAGATTATTGTATTTGCTCCTTTGAGCACAAGCGTTATATCATATTTTTCTGAAAAATCTATGGCAGATTCTAGTCTGTTATCCTGGATTTCCTTGACTGTTGTTGCAGCAAGTCTTGCCATTTCACCAGGGTGTGGTGTCAGAATTATGTCTGATTTTTTGTTTTTTAATATTGATGGGTTCTGGGCAATAAGGTTAAGGCTGTCGGCATCTAAAATTATTGGGATGTTAATGGTTTTAATAAGTTTTTCAATAAGTTCTTTTGTTTTTTTATCAGTGCCAATACCAGGCCCAATAGCAATTGCATCTTTATCTTTTGCAATTTCAATTATTTTTTCATAGGCAGATTTTGTTAGAAGACCTGTATCATTGTCAGACAAAGGGCATGTCATTGCTTCAATGACCTGAGGCTCAACTGATGAATTCAGGCTTTGGGGTATACCCAGGGTTACAAGTCCTGTTCCGCATCTCATGGCGGCATTGGCTGCCAGGGCCGCAGCACCTGTTTTCCCGGGGGAGCCGGCAAGAATAAAGACATGACCAAAATTCCCCTTATGGGACTCGGAATCTCTTTCAGGAAATAAACATTTTATATCTTTTCCTTCCAATAAATTTAACTTTGGGCTGAATTTTTCAGTGATAAATTCTGGTATACCAATATCAACTACTTCAAGCTCTCCAGTGTATCTGTCACCTGGATGCAATATATGGCCGGGTTTAGGATGAGCAAAAGTGGCAGTGGCAGTGGCATTAATAGCTATTCCGCACGGTTTTCCTGTGTCTGCACTAAGCCCGGACGGAATATCAATACTGAATATTGGTTTATTACTTTTATTCAGGATTTGAATGATGTCTTTAAATAATCCTCTAACATCTGAATTAAGCCCTATGCCAAAAATACCGTCAATAAAAATATCATGAAGAAGTATTTCTGATTTAAAATCTTCCAGGGCATCCGAGTCTGTAATCTCTGAAATCGAACCATTTCTATTTTTATGCAGGAGCTTTTCCACAAGGTCAAGGTTGGCTTTTGCATCGATAGGTATTTTATCTTTGGCACAAAGAAGAAAGATATTCAGATCAATATTTTTTTCTAAAAGATAACGGGCCACAACAAAGGTATCTCCGCCATTATTCCCTCTGCCTGCTATTATACCTATCTTTTTTTTAGACAGGTTGGAGAAAGTTTGTGTGAACATGGAGTATGCACCCCTCCCGGCACTCTCCATAAGAGTCCTGCCCGGTATACCAAAGGATTCAATGGTTTCTTTATCCATTTTCTGCATTTCATTAGCTGTAACCAGATACATAAAGTCTCCTGAAAGTTAAATTCCCCCCAAATTGTAATTATATTAATAAGTAATTGGTTTTGCATTAAAATTCAAGATGGAAAATGATTTTTATATCTTCATACTTGAAAATGATCATCCCTTATGAGATATTCTATTTCTTATGGAAAAATTGAAGAAAATAGTTGCAGCAAAAGCAGAGGTCATTTCTGAATCTATTTTAAAAGTTGATTCCTTTCTTAATCATCAGATAGACTGCGAGCTCATGGATGATATAGGCAAAGATTTTTTTGATTTTTTTAAAACAAAAAATATTGACAGAATTCTTACTATTGAAGCCTCTGGTATCGCAATCGGTATGACAACCGCCAAGCTATTTCAAAAACCTTTTGTCTTTGCAAAGAAAAAGAAACCTAATACAATGCTGGGCAAAGTACTTTCCACTAAAGTAACATCTTTTACAAAAAATATTGATTATTCCATATCTCTTTCCAATGAATTTATCAATCTAGGTGAAAATATCTTAATCGTTGATGATTTTCTTGCAAGAGGGAACGCAGCACTGGGTCTTTGCAATCTTGTTGAGCAAGCAGGGGCAATCGTTGCTGGCATTGGTATCGTAATTGAAAAAAGTTTTCAGCCCGGCCGTAAAAAGCTTTTAGAAAAAGGGTATGACCTCTGTTCACTTATCAGGATAAAATCTTTAAATAATAATAGAATAGACTTTTATTAATCAATAAACCAAGATATACTCAAAAATGTTTTTTAGAATTTGTGGGCGAGGCTGTTGATTCAAAAATTTGAGTGCATTATAGTTTATTATAAGCATATCCTAAGCAATCATTTATGAAATTTTTTGATAAAATAAAAGAGATGTGGAAATCCTTTGAAGAAATCGGATTGCCACCCCATGCATGGACAAGTGATAAGCTCACTTTCTGGCGTGAGAGACTTTTTTTTATCATTATTCTTATGGTGATCGGTTTTGGGCTTATCCGTATAATCCCAATAATGATTTTGAGCTATATGCAGGGGAAATGGTTTTTTGGCGGGTTTGCACTGATTGGATGGTTCTCAGCTGTTCTGCTCTTTTATTTCCGGAACCTTTCGCTAAAATACAGAACCTGGGCTTTGTATTGTATATTCTTTATTTGGGGTGTGTCATTTCTGCAATCTTTTGGACTTGACAGTGCCGGCGGGTATGCCTGGTTTTTCCGTGTGTCTGTAATCGTTGGCATAATGCTTGGCATGCGGGCAGCTATTATCGTTCAGTTTTTAAATCTTTCTGTATTGTTGTTTTTAGTTGCAATGGTTGTTACAGATTCTTCTGCATGGGTGCCCAATGACCCAGGCACTGTTAAATTATGGCTGGTGGTAATGGCCAATTCTATGGTTGCAAATGCCATAATAACCTTTGTTATCGTGATACTCTTTGATGGGATAGATGATCTTTTATTCCAATCCCAGGAAACGGTTAACGGGTTGCGGGAAAGTGAAGAAAAGCTAAAAGGTACATTTGAAGCAAATCCGGATCCGATTGTTGTTTATAACATTGAAGGATATCCTCAGCATTTCAATTCAGCATTTGTTGATGTTTTTGGCTGGACAATGAAAGAGTTGGCAGGGAAACGGATCCCTTTTGTGCCGGAAGACCAGCAGAAAAAGTGTAAGCAACAGATAGATCAATTGCTTCTTACAGGGAGTCCTGTGGAAATCGAAACTAAGCGCATGACAAAATATGGGACAATAATTGATGTGCTTTTAAAAGCTGCTGTTATAAGAGATCCTAAGGGAAAACCCATGGGGACGATTGTAAACCTTGCAGACATAACCGGCCAAAAAAAGCTTGAAAAGCAACTCCGCCAGGCAAGGAAGATGGAAGCCATTGGCACGCTTGCCGGAGGTATTGCCCATGATTTTAATAATATTCTTCAGATTATTAATGGCTATGCTGATATTACGATTATGGATAAAGAGAAAGATAGCTCTGATTATACAAATTTGCAGATTATTCTGGATGCTGCTGACAGAGCAGCAAAACTAATTCGACAGCTTCTTTTATTTTCAAGAAAAGTAGAAACAGAAACAAAAATCTTAAACCCCAATCATGAAGTCAAACAGGTAGTTAGTATCCTTTCCCGGACCATACCTAAAATGATTAAAATACACACCCATTTAAGTGAACACCTCTGGAGTGTGAAAGCTGATCCAGTCCAAATAGAGCAGGTCCTTTTAAATTTAGGGAGCAATGCTGCAGATTCTATGCCCAGTGGCGGCAAGATGGTTATTAAGACAGCAAACATTAGAATAACCAGAGAGACAATTCATGATATGGTTGGTATTCATCCGGGTGATTATGTACTTCTAACAGTTTCAGACAACGGTCATGGAATGGAAGAAGGCGTTATTGAACATATTTTTGAGCCGTTTTTTACCACAAAAGATGTTGGGAAAGGAACAGGGCTTGGGCTTTCTTCTGCCTACGGAATTATCAGAAAACATAATGGCCATATCACATGCAGCAGTCAATTGGACAAAGGAACTGTATTTAAAGTATATTTACCTGCTTATAAGGAAAAGGAATGGGTTCCTGAAGAAATAGATGATACAACAACTCTGGTCGGAGGGACAGAGACTGTATTATTGGTTGATGATGAGGCGACAATACGCGGATTTTCTTCCAAAGCTCTGGGACATTTTGGTTATAGCGTGCTTGAGTGTTCCAGTGGAGAAGGCGCTTTAGGAATATATTCAAAGCAATTTAATGAAATTGACCTGATTCTTCTGGATATCGGTATGCCGGGTATGGGAGGGTATAAGTGTTTTGAGGAAATGTTGAAAATTAACCCCGGTGCCAGAATAATGATTACCACAGGTTATTCAAAAGATGAGAAAGTCAAACGAGCTATTGCGAAAGGTGCTGCCAGTTATCTGGGCAAACCTTATAAACTGTCATTTTTATTAAAATCTGTAAGAGACACATTAGATAATAAAATGAATTACAAGGAGAAATTAAAAAACTGAGTTTTTTATTATTGCTATGAATTGCCCGGATTTTAAAATTGGTTCAGGACTTGATGTCCATAAACTGGTCAAGGGAAGAGAGCTTATCCTGGGAGGGGTGACTATTCCTTTTGAGAAAGGTCTTGAGGGACATTCAGATGCGGATGTTCTTGTCCATTCTATCTGTGATGCTTTATTAGGTGCCATTGGAAAAGGTGATATCGGAGAGCATTTCCCTGATACAGATGATAAATACAAAGGAATCTCCAGCCTTATTTTGTTAAGTGAATGTGCAAAAATGGTTCTATACGAGGGGTTTATAGTAGGCAATATAGATTCGACCATTATTGCCCAGGCACCAAAAATAAGCCCTTATAAAAAAGAAATGGCAGAAAATATTGCAAAGGCAATGGATATAGATATAAAATTAATTAATATAAAAGGTACAACTACAGAAAAACTGGGCTTTGCAGGAAAAGGCGAAGGAATCGCTGCGCAAACCATCACAATAATAACAACAAAGAAAGATCCAAGGTAAAATATTATGAGTTTGAGAATTTACAATACACTGAAAGGGGAAAAAGAAGATTTTATTCCTGTAAATAAAGGTAAAGTGGGTATGTATGTTTGTGGCCCAACAGTTTATGATACCAGCCATATTGGGCATGCCAGATCTGTTGCGGTATTTGATATTGTATCCCGGTGGTTCAGGCATCTTGGCTATGAAGTCCTTTATGTGAGAAATTTTACAGATGTTGATGATAAGATAATAAAAAAATCCAATGAAACCGGAGAAGCGTGTTCAGTAATTACTGAGAAGTATATTGATGAGTTCCATAATGAAATGGATGCTTTAAATGTATTAAGACCTGATGTAGAGCCAAAAGCTACTGAGCATATCAGCCATATTATAAAATTTATTGAAAAATTGATTGAGAAAAATAAAGCCTACTATATTGACGGTGGTGATGTCTATTTTTCCATTGACTCTTTTAAAGAGTACGGGAAACTTTCCAACAGGAATATAGAAGATATGAAAGCCGGTGCCAGAATAGCTGTTAATGAGAATAAGAGGAGTCCTTTTGATTTTACACTATGGAAACCTGCAAAAGAGGGAGAGCCTTTCTGGGACAGTCCCTGGGGCAAGGGAAGGCCGGGGTGGCACATTGAATGTTCTGCAATGAGTTTTGAATATCTGGATATGCCTTTTGACATTCATGGAGGTGGTAAGGATCTGATATTCCCCCATCATGAAAATGAGATTGCTCAATCAGAAGCACTTTATGATCGTCAATTTGTTAAGTACTGGATGCATAATGGGTTTGTGGATATAGATAATGAGAAAATGTCAAAATCCCTTGGTAATTTCACAATGATTAAAGAAGTATTGGAAAAATATCCTGCTGAAGTGATTAGATTTTTTCTTTTATCCAAGCATTACAGAAGCCCTATTGATTATAATGAAAATTCTATGAAAGAAGTGATAGTAAGCCTTGACAGAGTTTATACGTTTCTTGAGCGAGCGGAAAATGCCGGGGTTAAGAAAAATGATTCTGAACATGGCCCTTTGTGGGACGATTTTACAAAGGCCATGAATGATGATTTTAATTCTGCACGGGCAGTCGCTTCAATCTTTGATAGCGTAAAAAAAGGGAATACAATTCTTGATCAGGATGAAATAGATAAAAATAAACTTGATATTGTTTATTCTGACTTAAGAAAAATGGGAGGATTACTGGGTATATTTTTGCTTAAACCGTCAGAGTATTTTGACCAGAAAAATAAAAGAATTATTGATAGTAAAAGTATTGACCCTGAAAAAATAGAAGCGCTTATTGCCCAGAGAAACAAAGCCCGTGGGGATAAAGATTTTGCAAGAGCAGATGAAATCAGAGATGAACTTCAGGCAATGAAAATTGTACTTAAGGACGGGCCTGAAGGTACTACCTGGAAAATAGAATAATAGAATAATTTACAACTAAAGAGAGGCTCTCTTTACTAATTCATCCCAAAGAATAAAATCAATTTAAGGCCGGATCTATAATTGTTATACCCTTGTTCTCATAGCTATCCATAGTCATCAATGCAGGAATGGATTCTTTGAGGGAAATCGTTTTTCCCAGCAGCATTTCCGGCTTCAATTTATTGGTCTTTATCATTTCCCAAAGAGCGTCATATCGATGAGCCTGCATTCCATGGCTTCCGTACACTTCAAGTTCGTTTGCTACAACTTGACTCATGGGAATTTGAGGTGAGCTGTGTTCACCTGTCATAAGTCCAACCTGGATATGCTTCCCCCGTTTTCTAAGATTAGCAACAGAATTATAGCAGGTTTCCGGATGGCCCAGGGCATCGATTGATACATGGGCACCTCTTGAGGTAAGGTCACGTACAGCTTCAACCGTATCAGGAACTTTTTTACTGTTGATGGTGTGGACCGCACCCATCTGTTTTGCAAGCTCAAGCTTGTCGTCGGCAATGTCTATGGCAATAACGTTTCCACCCAGAGCTGTGGCAATCATTATGGCTGACAGGCCGACCCCTCCGCATCCGTGTACCGCAACCCACTGACCGGCAGACACTTTTCCCTGGTCAACCACAGCCCGGAATGATGTTACAAATCGACAACCCAGGCTGGCAGCGACTTTATAGTCAAGTTCATCCGGTAACCGTACCAGGTTGATGTCAGCATAATGAATGGCCACAAATTCAGCAAAGGAGCCCCAGTGGGTAAAACCCGGCTGAAACTGATGATCACAGACCTGGTGATTTCCGGAATGGCATTCAGGGCACCTCCCGCAACCTCCAACAAAAGGAACAGTTACCCGGGCACCTATTTCCCAATTAGATACGTTTTTTCCAATTGCTACAATATCTCCTGCCAGTTCATGACCTGGAACATGGGGCAATGTAATGTCGGGGTCATGGCCGACCCACCCATGCCAGTCACTAAGACACAATCCTGTTGCTTTTACTTTTACAACAACACTATCATTCTCTGGAACCGGGTCAGGTAAAGTTACCAGTTTGGGGGTTTCTGAAAATTTTTCGTACATGATTGCTTTCATAAAGTCTCCTTGGTTAATTCTAATAATTTATTTTTTTAGCAGTGTTTTTGTTTTGTTAATAAGGCGTTGCGTAAGCTTTTCCAATAAATCTGATTTTAGATTCCAGCAATGCCAATAGAGTTTTACTGACACTCGACAATCAGGCGATAAACTAACCACCTGACCGGCGTTTACCAAAGAAGTGCTTTGCTGGTCAGGCAGCATGCCATAAGCAAGCCCTAAGACGATGTATTCTGCAAATTTTTCAATGGATGGAACATAATGGGTCGGGATAGACTCAGGCACTTCTCCTAGAGCTTGATGGAGAAGTTTGTAATGCAGATCATCCTTTCGATCGAAAATAATAGCTGGTGCATGGCAGACTTCTTCGACAGTAAGCCCATTAGTAAAATATCGAGCCGCAAATTCAGGCGCAGCCATCATATGGTAATCCATACGCCCGAGATATTTGATTCGGCATCCTTGCATAGGTTGATCCTGGGTGCTGATACACCCCATGACTTCACCATTTTTCAGTAATTGATGGGTCTGTTCCTGATCATCTACCCGGATATCAAGCAGCGCTCTTTCCTCAAATATAAAGGATTGGAGTGCGTCAATAAGCCAAAAAGTAAGGCTGTCAGCATTAACGCCTAAAGTGATTGATGCAAATCCCTTGTTGGCAGGTTCGCCTATCTCTCCTGTCAGGTCGTCCTCGAGTTGCTTGACCTGGAGATAGTGTTTTAGAAGTTTTTGGCCGGCTGATGTTGCCTGGGGTGGTGTGGTGCGCGCTATCAATATTTGTCCCGTGAGCTCTTCTAACAATTTGACTCGCTGGGAAACCGCAGACTGAGTGATGTATAATGCCTTGGCAGCATTGTCGAAACTGCCTTCCCGGGCAACCATGGCCAAGGCTTCAATGAGTTTATAATCAAACATAAGGTATATTAGCATTGCTAATGAAACATTAAAACAATTAATTTTACTTTTTAATCTTTCTGCCATATCTTTTCCATTGATAAAAACATTACACAGAAAGGATTTACAATGCTTACACCATTAATACAAGGGTTCGGTACCGGAGGCGGATTGATTGTAGCCATTGGGGCTCAGAACGCCTTTGTCCTGTCTCAGGGAGTTCGGAGGAACCACCACTTGACCATTGCATTTATTTGTATTGTCTGTGATGCGATTTTCATCTCCGCTGGAGTTGCCGGATTTGGCACTATTGTTTCTACCAATTCTACATTATCTCAAATAGTAGCATGGGGTGGTGCCGGATTTCTTTTCATATATGGTTTGGGATCTTTTCGTTCTGCTCTGCGGGGAGGAGGCATGGATGTAAATAGCCGGAAGGCTATGACACTGAAAGCTGCCATTATCTCTACCTTGGCTGTCACCCTGCTCAACCCACATTTTTATTTAGATACGGTTATTCTTCTAGGTAGCGTGAGCAGCCAATTTCATCAGGAAAGCCGACTATATTTCTGGGCTGGAGCTGTTTCTGCCTCCACCCTGTGGTTTATCAGTCTGAGCTTAGGGGGGCAGATACTGGCACCTTTATTTAAAAAGCGAATATCCTGGCAGATTCTCGACAGCCTGGTGTGTGTAACCATGTGGGCTATTGCTGTTTCATTGATAATACATGAGACCTCCCTTTAGCCAGAAATGCCTTGGTATTGAGCCTGCCCTCTGTTCTAAAGGTCTATAAGAAAAAATATTAGTTAAAGAATCTGGTACTTCGGAAACTAAGACACTTGACAGTTTGAACTCAGCAGGTAAGATGATAGAGATTATTTCTAATGTGGATAGAGGACAATAATGTTTAAGAAAAAACTTTTGTGGAGAAACAGGCTTGTTACACCGGATGAAGTATTAAAAAAAATTGATCCGGGTAATCATATCTTTATCGGGACAGGGGCTGCGGAACCAAGAACCATGGTAAACCGCCTGATGAATTCAGATCAAGGAAACCTTCAGGATCTGACCCTGGTACAACTGGTTAGTTTTGGAGATGCTATTTCTTTTAAAGCCCTTCAATCCAATACCTATCGATTGAGAACTTTTTTTTCCGGGTGGGTGTCTGCTGATGCCATTACCGCAGGGCTTGTTGATTTAATTCCGTCACGGTTTTCAGCGATCCCAAAATTGATGAAAGAGGGGCAGATTCCGTTGGATGTTGCCTTTATTCAGATTACACCGCCAAATGATGCCGGGTATTGCAGCCTGGGAGTGGGTGTGGATGTGGCAAGAAGGGCCATGGCCCAGGCTGACTTGGTGGTTGGAGAAATTAATGATCAGGTGCCGTTTACCATGGGGGATACTTTTGTTTCCTTAGATGCATTTGACATGCTGGTGGAGTCCCAGGACCCTCCCCAATATTACCCAAGGTTTGATGTGGACCCGGTTTTTGATAAACTGGCGGCTAATGTTGCATCAGTTATTGATGACGGCAGTTGCCTTGCCTTTACCTTCGGACGGATTTTTGAAAGCCTGCCAAAACATCTTGCATCAAAAAAAGACTTAGGGATTCATACCCCATTTTTTACCGATGCATTGATGGAGTTGATGGAAAGCGGTGCGGTAACAAATCGGAAAAAAAGCCTTTTCCGGGGCAGGTCTTTGACAGCCTATGCCCTTGGCAGCAAAAAACTCATGCAATGGCTCAATAAAAATCCATTGGTGGAGTTTCAAAGTATTGATAAGGTGTTTAACCCCATAGAAATCGGCAGTAACAAACGATTTGTCTTAGTAATTCCTGTGCGAAGAGTTGACCTTGCCGGGAGGGTAACCCTTCATGAAAGCAAGGTCAATGTTACATCAGGCCCAGGTCAGATGGCTGATTTTTTTAATGGAGCGGAGATCTCCCGGGGTGGGTACACAATACTTGCCCTTCCCAGCCGGAATATTGAAGGGCGTGCAAATGTGCGGGTGACCGTTGAAAACTCGCCAAATCTTCTTAATATTCCAGAATCTGTGGATATGGTGGTCACCGAGTATGGTGTCGCATCTCTTCGGGGCAGAACGATGCGGGAACGTGCCCAGGCCGTGATTGAAATCGCTCACCCTGAAGACCGCCCAGATCTTGTTGCAGGTGCCAAGGAAAATAATATTCTCTATGCCGATCAGATATTCCTGCCGGAGAGCTCTCATTTTTTCCCGAGTGAAATTGAGACCAGACACCGTTTCAAGGACGATCTTCATGTCAAATTTAGGGCCATTAAACCATCGGATGAAGACCAGATGCGCAGGCTTTTTTACAGGTTTTCAGATAAAGCCATTTACTATCGGTATTTTGCCCCTATAAAAACTATGCCCCATGCAAAGATGCAGGAATATGTCAATGTAGACTACAGGGACTCATTGTCAATTGTGGGTCTGGTTGGAGAGCATGATCAGCAAAATCTAATTGCCGAAGCCCGGTTTGTCCGTTACAAAGATAAACCCATGGCAGATGTCGCCTTTGTTGTGGATGAAGCATATCAGGGGCAGGGTATTGCAAGCTTCATGTACCAGATGCTGGCCCGCCTGGCCAAAGAACGAGGGGTGACAACCCTGACAGCCGATGTACTGGTGTCCAATCCAAGTATGCTCAAAGTATTTGAAAAGGCAGATTACCCGGTAAAGGTCAAGCTCGAAGAAGGTGCCTATGCTTTGACCATTGACCTTAGTCGTATTGCTAATTAAAGCGTCACATATTTAAAAACTTTTTAAAACAGGAAGATGTTTTTCACCGGAAACTATCACTTCAGTTTCCGGTGAGTGGGAATAATAGACCTGTATCACTATCTGTCGTACATTTTTTCAATTTGATCAGAATATGTTTCAACAATAACTTTTTGTTTAATTTTTTGTGTCGGTGTCAACATTCCATTCTGCTCGGTAAATCTTTCTGTAAGTATTGTATATTGTTTTACCTGTTCAAACCGTTCAAGTTCTTTGTTGGCATTTTCAATTTCCTGGGCGATAAGTGTTTTTAAATTTCCCTTTTCAAGGAAGTCGTCTCCAACCTTACAAACAATTGGTAAACCTGAAGACTCATCAATTTTAACCTTGCTCTTATCATAATGAATGCCTTGAGCATCAAAGAGTTCTTGAAAATAAGTAAGGTTGGGCACAACTAGGGTGGATATGACGCTTCGTTCATTTCCAATAGTGAAAACCTGTTCAATATGAGAACTGGTTGCAAAGAGTGCCTCTATTTTTGCAGGGGCGATATTTTTACCATTGGAAAGACAAATAATTGACTTGATGCGGTCAACTATTTTTATATAGCCAAACTCATCTATCTCCACCATATCCCCGGTTTTAAACCAGCCGTCCTCAGTAAAAGATTCTTTAGTTTCTTCCGGTTTATTCAGATAGCTGCTAAAAATACCAGCGCCGCTGATTTCAAGTTCACCGTGGGGTGATTTTCTGACCCTGGTGCCATTAGACTCAAGCCCGACATATCCTGGTTTACATGCAGTTAATGGTGTATTGGCACAAGCATTAAAACTTTCAGTAGAACCATACCCTTCACTTACCCGTATTCCAATAATATAGAAAAACCTAAGCAGGTCTGCTGATATTGAAGCGCTTGCCGAGAATGAATGCATAAAATTTTTCCCAAATAAGGCTCTGACCTTTGCAAAGAGTTTATCAGCAAGTTTGTATTTTAATTTTAGAACCCCAGGGAGTTTACTCATTATGTCAAAATCATGTCCCATGTTGTATGTGCCGGTTTCCGGATTTTTGCGATATTCAAAGACTTCTTTACCAACCTTAAGCGCCCAGTCAAACATTTTTCTTTTCAAGCCACTTTCGCCCATGGATTGGTTAAGCTTTATATAAATTTTTTCATATAGTCTCGGAACACAGTTGATCCAGTGTGGATTATATTTCTGTAAGTCATCTAAAAGGGTTCCGGGGCTGTCGGCATAAGCAATTGTTGCCCCGCAAATTATAGCAGCTATTTGACAGGAACCTCTATCAAATATGTGTGAAAGTGGCAGGAAACACAGGGTTGTGTATTCCTGTTTGAATCCCATGCCAAAATAGTCAAAAAATTCACTTACACCATGCATTCTTGAAGAAGCATTATGATGCGTAAGGATAACGCCCTTTCCCTGACCAGTTGTGCCGGAGGTGTAAAGTATGGTGTAGATGTCATCTAAGGTTACGCCATCTCTCCTATCAATATAGTCAGCGTAATTTTTATTGTCTTTTTTCCACTCGACACCTTTTGCCTGGAGTTCACCCAGACCCATGACTCGCTCATCACTGCTTATGTATTCACGGTCCATGACAATGATTTTTTCCAGTTTGGGCATGTCATCAAAACCGGCAAGGATCCTCTCAAAAACATCGTCTCCCCTTAAAAATAGAAACCTGCTCCCGGAGTCATTTACAATATAGGAAGCCTCTTTTAAAGAAAGGGTGGAATAAATAGTGACACTCACGGCATTTACACAGGCCAGGGCCATGTCCATGTGTGTCCAGTAAGGGCCACTTGCCGCCATAATGCTGGCCATTTCCTGCTTGCCAAGGCCGATACTCATCAACCCGCATGCATAGTCTTCAACTCTTTCATAAACCTCACCCCATAAAAGTTTGCCATTGCTGTCACCATTATAAAGTTGTTCATTAAAGAGCTGTCCCTCTTCATTAGCAAAGGTTTTAGTCGTATCAACAAAGTGCTGGGTGATGGTTTTCAGCGGTTCACTTTCCCAGGCCCACTTATTCTTCCATGGTAAATTAAAGATATCATTATTCGGCATAAACGCCCTCTCTTATTTTGTATAATTTCACCAATACGTCTGGCTTAATTGAACTATATTTAAGGTTTCATTTCATAGGTGTCAATCAATGCATATACTTGGTTCTTTAAAATCTTTTCAAATTTTTCATTATCAGCAACCGGTCTTTTAATCATTTTTAAACATGCATCCTGTTGCTTCTTTGTGGACAAGCTGTTTCCATAAAGTTCAAGACCGAATTGTGAAAAATCCCTGATCATAAAATCAAAAATTTGATCCAGCAGGTCATCGTCAATATTTTCGATTGCAGCACTCTCGATAATGAGTTGGCCATAAGCAACAAGAGTAAAAATTTCACCTACACACAGAAGATAATCAAATGCATTCATCATCTGATCTTTGAGTTCCATTCCCGAAACAATTAAAAATTCTTCATAGGCTTTGATCTGCTCTTTGAATATTTCAATATTAGGCAGATCTTTTGTGGCATATGTTTTACGGAAATCATGGAATTGGGTTTTTGCATACCCTCTTGTAGGGCCCTGGTTGAAAAGATAGTCATCATTCTCACCATTGTTCATTTTTGGAATTTCCGGAAATTCACCGGGATTGAACATATAACTGGGGATGAGCTTGACAATAAGTGCCATGTTCACGTGCCGGGTTCCCTCAAGTTTAGGAAATCCCCTTAAGTCAAAAACAGCCTGGTTAAAGTAGTTATCTTTTTCAAAACCCTTTGCAGCAATAATATCCCAGAGCATTTCATGGACAACCTCACCTTGGATTGCAACTTTCATCTTCATGATAGGGTTAAAAAGCATATAGCGCTTATCATTTTCTGATGCACATCTCATGTAATCAGTTGCCCGAAGGCCAAACAATTTCATGGCAGAAAGGCGGCAGTAAGAATCAAAGAAAAGCCGTTTAACATGGGGAAACTCGGTTACCTGCTTACCGTACAGATTTCTATGGGCAGCATGGTTCAAAGACTCATACAAAGAATGGGTGACTATGCCGATGGCACCGGAGCCGATATTAAATTTACAGATATTAATAGTATTGAGCATATCATCCCATGCTTTAGATCCCCTTGAAAGAATCAGGTCGTCTGTAATGGGATAATCATGAAGCTCAAATTCAGCTACATAGTTCTGGGCATCAATAACATTCTGAATACATTCATATTTCTCATGCTTTGAATCAACCACAAAAAAAACATATTCATCTGTATCAGCAAATTTACCAAAAACAGTTATAATTCCGGCTTCATTACCATTACCAATGTAATACTTGGTGCCCCTTGCCACATAGGTTCCATCATCAGCAGGGTATAGTTTCATGGAAGATGAATAAATATCAGCACCATGATCTTTTTCGGAAAGGCCAAATGCACACAGAGGGTTTTCCTTTAATTTCTCAACAGCCTTGTGCTTGAAATCTTCGTTATCCCCAAGAAATACTGGGTCTAATCCTAATGTGGACACATGGTACATATACCAGTATGCCATACCGTAAAACCCGCAAATTTCTGAAAATTCAAACATTCTGTATGTACTGTAATACTGGTTTTTATCCCCATATCCTTTTGGCAGAAAAAGCGTTTCAAAAATTTTTTCTTTTTTGATAAATTCTGCAAACTCATAGGTAAACTCCCGGGCATGATATTCTTCATTCAACTTATTGAGGCCTCTGCTTTCAAACCATTCAATGGTTTTCAGCATAATCTCTTTTGATCTTTCCTCAGGATAATTTCTGTCCTGGTATTTTTGTGGATTAAAAAGCAACATGTCTTGCCCTCCTTTTTAAGTCAGTATACGAACTAAAAATATTTATAATAATACCCTGGCGTCACCTGCATGATGAATTAATCCTCCAAAAACAGACTTCGCAACAGGCGTTTAAACAGTATTTTTTCTTCCAGAGAAAAATCAGTTAACAAGAGATCATTCCCTTTTTTTCTCACACCAATTAACTCGTCTTCGATTTCATTGGCCTTATCTGATGTATAAAGTCTGAATACGCGCTTATCATTTTTATCCAGCCGCTTTTTAATCCATCCGGCATCATCCAGGCGGTCAATAATACCGGATAATGTGGCTTTATCAAGAATTAGAAGTTTTCCAAGCTCTGCAGCAGTGGCTCCCTCATGATACCAGAGGCCTTCAAGAATAAGGTGCTGCATATTAGTTAGTCCATAGGGAACCAGCTTCTTTTTTAGCAGGCCATGGGCTTTTTGATGAGCTTTGGCCAGAAAGAAAAACACGCAATCCGGAATATTTTTTGGTAAACTATTCATATAAACTCCTTTGTATACAAACCAATAATCGAAACCTGTTAATTTGTCAAGGCTGTTTATATTTATTCAAAATGATTAAATTTGATGCCGCCCCTATTCCCATTTTTTTTGCACAACTCGATACATTTTGGGCTATCCGAGGCAGGAGATCCTTTATTTTCGGCTCACACCGCTTCTGTTCATGTTTCAGGTCAAAAATTTTGTTATGGAATTTTGCAAGAACACCCTCGGCGTTCTTTAGATCATTTTTGCAGCAGTTCTTATGATAAAGCTTTTATTTACAGACCCCAGATGAATTTGTTCAAAATCCATCAAGCCACCAATTTTATAATTTGTTGATATAATGTATTTTAATTTGTGAGTAAAGTTCTCGTTTGCAATCATAAC
>Ga0307988_1000899_pt1 | contig 18627 bp, 19 predicted proteins | sample EllFjometagen183_FD_203166 | JGI IMG/M metagenome (GOLD analysis project Ga0307988, IMG submission 203166) | Marine microbial communities from Ellis Fjord, Antarctic Ocean - #183 | ecosystem: Environmental > Aquatic > Marine > Unclassified | place: Southern Ocean | collected 2014-10-08 | reverse complement strand
TTATCCAGGAGAACGGGTTTGCCAGCTTGTGTTCCAGAAACTTGCCAGCAGCCTGCAAAAGGAGGACGCAATGCGTCACGGTGCTCAGCAGGCAAAATACGAAGGAGCGAAGGCAAATGGGCTAGACGGGAAATGTGACGCAGAAGAAGAAATGGAATTAATACGAACAGGACGACTAGAAGAATTGAAAAAACAGAAATAATGAAAACGAAAAAACTGCCCTATTTGCCATTGGGGTGGGACATTTTATATGTTCCTGCGGAGAACGAATTCATGATTGAGGCGCGGAAATCGGCTGAAGTTTTGTCTACGGATTCGGGACATCCAACGGGGGCTGTCGTAGTAAAAGAGGGCACAATTATTGGACGAGGCGCAAACAGTTCTCCTTTTCATAAACAGATTGGCTGTGTGCGAAAATGGCTGAGAAGGATTTTTTCTGTACCATCGGGGAAAGGATATTGGACATGTTATGGATGTTTGCCAAAATTTCACGCAGAACAACAAGCCCTTCAGGATGCTAAAAGAAATGGGCAGGATGCCAAGGGAGCAGATTTATACCTCTGGGGCCACTGGTGGTGTTGTGAAAATTGCTGGGAAAAAATGATTGACGCAGGAATTACTCGGGTGTTTCTAGAGGAAAAAGAGTAGAAGCGTCTTTGTTTCCAATTTCGGGAAGCCCCCCCTTGTGGTGCCTTAGTATTTATATCGACCGTATCGAAGGAAGCAAGAGTTGGGTTATGGACTATTCCTTTGATACGGGCAGAATCAAGAAGCTCAGGAATCCAGAGCTTTTTCATTGCCTCATTAGCTTCCACGGGGTCATGTTTACATTCTTGAAGAGCCAGGAGAAAGGCAACTATAAAAAACATGCCAACCGTGCCAATGCGCCAGCCCCACTTAATAACAAGCTGCTCTTTTGTCGGGGATTCATGATATGAAGAAAATCGGTCTTTTTCGAAAAACATCACTCCTGTTTCTTACATCAATCGCATTACTTGTCAAGAAAAACTTGCTTTTCTAAAAAAATCTTTTAAAAAAGGAAAGATGCTTTCAGAAACTTTGATTACGGAATTAGGGGAATTTTGCGCAGGAAGTGATATTCCCGCAAACAAACGAGCGGTTCTTAGCAAGCGGCTTGTTTCTTTAAAAAAAAGATTAAACAATGAGGACGTGGTTCCGGCACTAGAGAGACTGAATGAGGCGCTAATGCAAGAGGCGACAATAATGGGAGGAGAGAGTATCCCAGAAGGCGACACGTCACCAAAAGAGGAAGAGATAATTGCGGCCGAAGAAGCAATTAAAGGGGCCATTTCGGAATTAATCGCAACTCTTAATTGAGCTGTTGATTCGCCCATTCCCAGTTTGCCAACTCTTCAATGAAAATCTTTAAGAAATCGGGTCGACGATTTTGGTAGTCGAGGTAATAGGCGTGCTCCCAAACATCACAGACCAAAAGAGGGCGTGCCCCATCGGTCAAAGGCGTCTCGGCATTTGCCGTTGCGCGGATTTCTAGCTCCTCGCCATTGTGTACCAGCCACACCCATCCTGATCCAAATTGTCCAGCGCCAGCTTTTACGAATTCTTCAGAAAAGGACTCAAAATCACCCCATTGTGAAGCAATCATGTCCGCCATGTCGCCAAGGGGCGCCATTTTTTGTGGAGATAAACAGCTCCAAAAGAACTCATGGTTCCATGCTTGTGCGGCATTATTAAACAGTCCCGTGTCAGTATGTGGGTCGGTGATAATTTGCTCAAGAGACCAGTCTGATTGAGGAGTTCCCTCAGTCATAGCGTTTACCTTTGTTACATATCCGGCATGGTGTTTCCCGTGATGGAATTCAAATGTACGGGCAGAAATATGTGGCCCAAAAGCGTCCTTTTCAAACGGAAGCGGTGAAAGTTCAAACATAATATTTTAAAGAAAGTTGTACCCCAGTGTACACAGGTTTTTTCATCTAACGCAAAAGAAATTCTCCCAAGAATTTAGGAGAATTTCATTTATTGAGGAGCTTTATTATTTTTTCTCAAACTTTTTACGCAGGATGGCATCAATTTCTTTTACCACCTTGGGGTTTTCTTTTAAGAATTCGACGGCCTTTTGTTTTCCCTGTCCAAGCTTCGTTGCTCCATAAGAATAAAAGGCCCCAGCCTTTTCTATAACCTCGTATTTCACGGCGATTTCAAGCAAGTCTGCCGTTTTTGAAATCCCCTCATTGAACATAATGTCTACCTCTGCAGTACGAAATGGCGGAGCTACTTTATTTTTTACTACTTTAACGCGCATGACGTTCCCGTGTGCCTCTTTTGCGTCACCCGTTCCTGATTCAATTTTCCCCCCTTTTCGCACTTCTACACGGAGTGAAGCGTAGAACTTTAGCGCGTTCCCTCCCGTTGTAGTTTCTGGGTTTCCAAACATAACCCCAATTTTCATACGAATTTGATTGATAAAAATAATAGTCGTGTTTGTTTTGCTGGTAATCCCCGTGAGTTTTCGAAGGGCCTGGCTCATGAGTCGGGCCTGGAGCCCCATTTGTGCGTCACCCATAGCGCCTTCGATTTCTGCGCGCGGAGTAAGAGCCGCAACAGAATCAATCACGATGAGATCTACCCCACCAGAACGAACAAGCGCTTCTACAATTTCTAGAGCCTGCTCCCCTGAGTCTGGTTGAGACAGAAGAAGATCGTCTACCTTTACTCCCACCTTTTCTGCATAATCGGGATCAAGAGCATGTTCGGCGTCTACAAAAGCAACAGTTCCACCTGTTTTTTGGAATTCCGCTGCTGCATGAAGACAGAGCGTGGTTTTCCCAGAGCTTTCTGGTCCGTATATTTCTACGACACGACCCCGAGGCCATCCTCCACCAAGAGCCAAATCAATGGACGTTGCGCCAGAGCCGACGGTTTCAATTTTTGGACGATCGTGGTCTCCCATGCGCATGATAGCGCCTTTTCCGAAATTTTTTTCAATCTGGGCGAGAGCTGACTGAAGAGCTGCTTTTTTTGGATCTACTGTTGCCATTTTATATGAGTGTTAAATTTTATAAGAGAGATCTTTAGCTATTTATTAAATCGCTTAAAGAAGTTTTGTTTTCTTGTTGTAGCGATGTGCGCAGGCGGACGTCGGAAGAAACATCAAAGTTCATTTCATATTGTTGTTGCCCGGTCGGATGAACCGGTTCGTTGCCAGAAACAGGTTGTAATATTTTCTGGGTTGTCCGAACACGGATGTCGCTTATTTTTGGTGCGTAATACGTCATTTGTGTGTATTTAGAAAATTACAAAGCAGGGATGGCAGTAACGACCACGCCCTGAATACGAAGCTGGTCAGAAACAAGAATTGGCTGGTGGCTTGGGTTTGTTGACCGAGGCATAAGAACGACGACGTCTCCTCGACGACGGAACTCTTTTATGGTTGCTTCATCGTCAATGAGTGCTACCACACGATCTCCTTCGTTTGCGCTTTCTTGCACTCGGACGAGTACCAGGTCAGAGGACTCGATTCCTGCTTCGTTCATAGAATCTCCTTTTGCACGCAGAAAAAAATGTTTTCGATCGCGTGGGGCAAGGCGAGTGCTTACCTTTACGTAGTTTTCAATGTTTTGTTCGGCCCAATCAGGGGTCCCACAACAGGCGCTTCCTATGACAGGAATGTCTACAGTATCAGTCGTAATTGCGTGTTCTGGTTCAGGAGAAACACGAAGACGATTAAATTTGTCCCGCTCTAGGTATCCCTTTTCCTCGAGCCTTTCAAGAAGAACGGCTGCAGATCGTGGAGACCTATATCCCATAGAGATCATAAGCTCCCGAACAGAAGGAAATCGACCAAGAAGACGAGTTGCCTGTCTTGATTCAAGAAGAGCGTCTTGTTCTTTTGGCGTTAACGGTTGTGTATTTTTGTCCATGCACACAGAAGCATACGCAGCGCATACACCTGTGTCAAGACTTTTTTCAACAAAATCAATAATGCCCTCTGTGAGAGAGTTGTTTGATGTTTTCGTAGTGTATGTTTTCTCAAAAGAGAACGATTATTCCTTTTCTTCTGCCTTACCAAGATGATAAAAACTTCGAAGCGCTTCTTCTCGGCCCATAGATATTTTTTTGCTGTGGCAATTTCCACACACGGTTCGATCATTTCCTCGAAGCGTTTTCCCAATTCCTGCAGGAACAATTGCCCGACAATCGTGGCAGTAAACGGTCATGGTTGCGCGTGGCCAATCCTCTTCCTCGGTTTCTTTGTACTGAGTTGCTACGCCTTCATCAATAATGTGCGTTATGGAGCCAATAGCCTCATCAAGATTATCAAGCTCAAGCTTTCCGCTTGCGCGCCCAGCTTGCTGTGCTTCGTGGAGAAAAGAATTGGAGTCAGTCATTATTGATGGGGATTCGCGGATGATTCTCCTGATTTTTTATGAGTTGGCAACTGAAAAAACTCTTTTGCGACTTCTTTTTTTGAAGACCTTTCTCTAAGCCAGGCAGCGACAAGCGCTACAATTTGTAACAATAAACAGGCAGCAAGTCCGAAACGAAATTCTACACCAGCATATCCTGCACCAACTGAATATAATACAGACCAAGCACAAAGTTGTAACAAGAGAGACTGAGTGCTCATTGCCCCAAGAAGCGTTGTTCGCGGAAGACGAAATTGGAGGAGCTTTTTTTCTAACAATTCATCTACAAATATGGAAACAGCAAAAAGAGAAAGACAAAAAACTATTGATCCGATCAGCCAAGATGCTCCAGAAAAGGCATTCAGGAACACGGCTGGTCCATAAAGAGGATTCAGTGATGCCCAAGGAAAAAAACAAGCGACAAGTGTTCCTAGGTGTGCATATAGAGCAACCTTGTCCTCAAAAGCAAGTTTTCGTAGATTTTGAGAAAGAAGAGATGATTTTTGAAAGCCAGAACCATGGAGCTTCATTGTGTCTTTATGGTAGTTTTTTCAGGTTTTGTCGGCAACTTTTTATTTTTCTTGAAAATAAAAAGGCTTTTTCATTAAAATTTAATCTAAGCATGCTATGGTTTTGATACAAAAGAGAGAAAGGATTACTCTGTAAAAGAGAAAACGATGAGAGCCCTTATTGTCGATGATGATCCGAGGATGGCATCCCTGATGGAGCAAGCCTTGCGTGGCGAAAATTTTGACTGTGTTGTTGCTCATTCAGGGGAGAAAGCATTGAGCATCGCAAAGGAACAAAGCTTTGACCTCGTGGTATTGGACCTTGGCTTGCCCGGGATGTCAGGGTTATCACTTTTGCGTCACTTAAGAGCGGCAGGGAATGCCTCTCTCGTGCTCATTGTTTCAGCATATGGTCGGGTAGAGGATCGGATTCGCGGGTTGGATCTCGGGGCAGATGACTATTTGGTAAAAAATTTTTCACTTTCGGAGTTTGTAGCACGGACAAGAGCGTTGATGCGTCGCCGGCTTGAAAAGAAACACAATATATTGGCGTGTGGACCAATCGTAATGAATCTTGAGAAAAAAGAAGTCCACTTGCGGCAGGAATTGCTTCCGATTTCCAAAAGAGAGTTTCAAATGCTGTTCACCTTTTTATCGAGCAAAAACATTGTTATTTCTCGAGCAGATCTCAGTGAACGAGTATGGGGCGACATATTAGACATGCGATCAAATGTCGTGGATGTGCATATTCGTGCTATCCGCAAAAAACTGGGAGACGACGCCAAGATCCTCCAAACCGTACGAGGATATGGATATATTTTGGTTGATAAGGTTGAGTAATTGATATTCTGGCGAGATATTTCACACGAATGAAGGTCCTTTTGTCAGAGCCTCAAAGAATTGACATCCCTTTCGTCATGGGGCATTCTTTTGCCTGTAAAACAAATGATTCCGGGCGTAAGAACCGGGAGTTTTGTAAAAAAAAGAGAATGAAAAAATTTATAACGACGCCGATTTATTACGTAAATGATGTTCCACATATTGGACATGCATACTGCACATTAGCCGCCGACACATTGGCTCGTTATTGGCGACAGAAACTGGGGAGAGAAAATGTCTTTTTCCTCACAGGAACAGATGAAAATTCTCAGAAAACAGTAGACGCTGCAGCGGCAGCGGGAGAAGAAGTTATGCCCTATTTGGACGCTATGGCGGCACGATGGAAAGAAACATGGGAAGAAATTGGTATAGATTTTGATGATTTTATTCGTACAACTGAAGCGCGACACCACAAGACAGTGCATGAAGTTTTGACCACGATTCACGGGAAAGGAGATATTTATAAAGGGAAATACGAGGGACTGTATTGCACAGGGTGCGAAGCCTTCCTTAAGGCGTCAGAAGTTGATGAACACGGGCATTGTCCGCATCACAAGAAGGCACCGAACGTAGTGGAAGAAGACAACTATTTCTTTCGGCTTTCCAAATATCAAGATCAATTGCTAGAATTATTTGAGAAAAATCCAAAGCTTCTCGAGCCAGAAAAGCGTCGCAATGAGGTGCTTTCGTTTATCAAGTCCGGACTCGAAGACATTTCCATCAGTCGTGAAAATGCTGAGTTCGGGATCCCCCTTCCATGGGATAAAAGCCACAAAATTTATGTATGGTTTGATGCGCTTATTAATTATCGATCAGGATGTCCAAGCGAAGAATTTTGGGGCAACACGCTTCACCTGTTGGGGAAAGATATTACGCGATTTCACTGTGTTATTTGGCCGGCGATGTTGATGTCGGCTGGCATTTCTACGCCCGCAGAAGAATATGCACATGGATTTTTTACCGTTGACGGAGAGAAAATGGGGAAGTCGCTGGGGAACGTGATTTCTCCACTCGATTTAGCGATGAAATATGGAAACGACGGAGTGCGCCTTGGGCTCCTTTCTTCGTTTGAGTTTGGAAACGATGGGGATTTTTCTCAAGAACAATTCCATGACCTGTATAACAAAAAATTAGCCGGGGGAATCGGGAATCTTTTTAATAGAGTGACCGTTTTAATTCACAAATTTTTAGAGGGGAAGAGTCCCACAGAAAGCACTGCTTTTGATGCAAAAACATTACAACATTTTGGTGAACGACTTGAGGCAAAGAAAATTCGCGAAGCCATTGAGACGATGTTTCATGTGATGGATGACGCAAACGAATTACTGAATTCTACCGAGCCATGGAAATTGGCAAAAACAGATTTACCTGCAGCAGAAAAGGTTTTTGCCGAATTAATTCCTAAGCTCGCAACGATCGCGAAAATGTCCGAGACGTTGCTTCCAGAGGCCGCACCGAAGATGTGGAAAATGATTGGAGAGGGGAAGAAGGTTGGCGAAGCCGCGATTTTGTTTCAGCGAGCGGAGTAACCGTTTTGCAAGAGAATCTCTTGACACTTTGTCAAAAGCTCATTAAACAGTTCTTAGCTTCATCGTGGTTTTGTCGACATCAAGTTTTGATTTTACGGACTCAGAAGCAGATCTTTGTCGCTTCGTACTCGCACTTGCCCATGATTATAAGTTTCGCGCATCGGAATTTATAATCATGGGTAATCTTAAATAAATTGTTTTCATACGGTGCCTCATTATGAGGATTTACCCAGGGAACCGCCAGTTGCATAAATTTTTTGTAAATTTTTCATTATGGCTGGAGGGAAGTCCTCCTTATTTGTTTTTTGTTCTTGGTGAGGAGGGGTGATTTTAATTACAGGGGAGGTACGGTGTACCTCTCTTTTTTTTCATTGCCAAAAATATCAAAATAGCTACACTACAGGCGTACTTCCCCCCCGTTTATGAACGCCTTTCGCATCGAAATCGAGAACACTGTGCAAGATAACCGCGCAGCGAGTTTCCAAACAAAAATTCAGGCCGCGGGCTTCCCGATTACGGGTCTAGCGACGACGGATGTATATACGATTGTTCGGAAATTTAAACCAGCCGAACAAGAGAAGGTTGGCGAAATGCTCACTAATCCGGTGTATGAATCATTTAATATTGACGAGCCGGACGTGTATCGAGAATTTGATTGGGCTATTGAGATCGGATTTCTTCCGGGAGTGACGGACAACGTAGGATCAACCGTGGTGGAATCAATGGAAAACAAATTTGGAATACGGTTCAATGTGCCACATGAAAACGCATATGGATCAGTAGTTTTATACGTTTCAGGAACACTGACAGGAGAACAGGCGCAAGCGATTGGCCGACTCTTCGCAAATCCTCTTATCCAGAGAATTTCAGTGAAATCACAAGAAAAATTTCAAGCAGACAATGGAATGGAGATTTTTGCTCCTGAAGTAAAGCTCCATAAGCCAGCCGCTCCGATGGAAGTTGATTTAGAAATCCCAGACGAAGAGCTCGTTTTGTTAGGAAAAAAAGGGATTGCAGGACCAGACGGAATGCGTCGTGGGCCATTGGCGCTTTCGCTTCTCTATCTTCAGACAATCCGTGATTACTTCCGAGAAGAAGGACGAAGTCCATACGATATTGAATTAGAATCAATTGCACAGACGTGGTCAGAACACTGTCGACATACGATTTTTGCCAATCCTATAAATGAGCATGACGGAGGAATTTTCAAAACATTTATCCGCCAAGCAACCGTAGATGTGCGCAAGAAAAAAGGAGACGATGACTTTTGTATTTCGGTTTTCTCAGACAACTCAGGAGGAATCGTATTCGACGACGAATGGTCTGTATCAGACAAAATGGAAACACATAACTCCCCTTCTGCGCTTGACCCACTCGGGGGAGCGATGACCGGAATCGTGGGAGTGAACCGAGACTGTCTTGGATATGGTCGCGGGTCAAAACCAGTGATTAATAGATATGGATTCTGCACAGCAGATCCACGAAAAGAATTCGATCTTTATCGCGGACGAAAGAAATCAAACCCCATTCTTCAGCCACGAGAAATCTTGGACGGAGTGATAGAAGGAGTGAACGAAGGAGGAAACCAATCAGGGATTCCAACGCCACTCGGGTTCACTTATTTCGACGATGGATATGTCGGGAAACCCCTCGTGTTTGCCGGAACAATTGGATTGATTCCACGAATACTAGAGGGTACAGATTCAAGTGAAAAAGCGGCCAAACCAGGCGACGCAATTATCGTCGTTGGAGGTCGAGTAGGAATGGACGGGATCCACGGAGCTACGTTTAGCTCAGAAGCATTAGACGAAGGAAGTCCTGCAACCGCGGTACAAATTGGAGATCCGATTACACAAAAAAAATTATCAGACGCCGTTATTTACGATTTGCGTGAAGGCGGATTTATCAACTCGGTTCACGATTGTGGCGCGGGAGGAATTTCAGGAACTATTGGAGAATTGGGAGATGAGGCAGGAGGATTTGAGGTTCACCTAGAACGTGTTCCCCTGAAGTATCCCAACCTTGAACCATGGCAGATTTGGATTTCTGAATCTCAGGAACGAATGACATTTTCGGTTCCCCAAGACAAAGCAGACGCGTTTGTCGCTATTTTCAAAAAACACGGAGTGGAAGCAACCGTTCTGGGAAAATTCACCGACAGCGGTCGGGGGCAGATTCTTTGGGACGGGAAGAAGATATTTGATCTTTCTCTCAACTTCCTGGCAACGGGATGGCCACGAGAACAGCTCAAAGCAGAATGGAAACAACCAGCATTAAGCACGACGCCCGCGGTTTCTGCAGAAGCTTCGGATTTAGTCGAAATGCTAAAACGACCCAACATCACATCCAACCAATGGATTTCTCAGCAGTATGATCATGAGGTTTTGGGAGGAAGCGTGATCAAACCATTCCAAGGAGTGGGGCGAGTAAGCGGATCGGCAGCGGTAACACGCCCGGTTCTAACATCAAAAAAAGCAGTGGTGACATCTCACGCACTGAACCCACGAATGACAAATATGAATCCGTACGCAATGGCGGCGGCAACGATTGATGACGCAGTTGCAGCAGCGGTTGCAGCGGGAGCGAATGTAGATCACATGGCGATTATGGATAATTTTTGCTGGTGTAGTAGTGACGAGACAAATCGTCTGGGGCAGCTCGTAGAAACAGCCAAAGCTTGCTACGACGTGGCAACGGTGTATGGAACACCGTACATTTCTGGGAAAGATTCCATGTTCAACGACTTCCGTGGATTTGATGCGAACGATAATGAAGTAAAAATCTCAGTTCCACCGACATTGCTGATCTCAACCTTGAGCGTTATTCCGGACGCGACAGCGGTTCAGACAATCGACTGGAAAGGACTCGGAGACAAGATTTTTGTCATCGGAGAAACGAACGCCGAGTTCGGAGGTTCAGAATTTAGTAAGATGAAAGAATTAGACGATTCAGTAGTTCCTGTTTTGAACGCTGAAGAATCAAAAGATCGTTATGATCGAATGTTTTTCGCGCATCAGAGTGGATTACTCGCATCATCTCAGCACGTGTGGCAGGGAGGATTGGCGACGGCATTAGCAAAATCTTGTATAGCATCACAGAACGGAGCGCATATTGATTTGGCACAAGTTTCTGAAGACTTACCAACGGCCCTTTGGTCAGAATCAAAATCACGATTCCTTGTTTCTGTCGCACCACACAATGTGGACGCACTCCAGAAACTTTTCCCAGAAGCAGTGGAAATAGGAGAAGTTGCGGGATCAGATTTAGTTATCGCAGGACTCGATACCGTTTCTGTGGAGAAGCTGTCAGAAGCGTATCATGATACTTTCAAATCTTTCTAAATGAAGAAATTATTTCCTGTTCTCATTATTCTCTTGAGTCTTGCGATGACAGGATGTGTTTGCGAAAAAACAGAATCAACATCAAGTGCTTTTGAAAAAAACAAAGAGTGCTATGAGTACAAGGAAAACGTAGAAAAGGATGCCCTGGGAGGAGTTGAGACCGTTTTTTATAGCCCACGAAAAGACAGCTGTGTTTTTGTAGAAAAAATTCTTGGAGAATATTACTTCAAAGAGCTTTTTACAAAGGAGCAGTTTGTTGTTTTTAGTCCAGAAGCAGAAAACATGTTAGTAAATGAAAAATTAGTGCCTGTTCCAGAAAACATAAAATCTCTTTCAGATCTAATTAAAGAATATCAAAAATGAATAAACCATCAGTAATCGTTCTCGCGAATTGATAATGATGACGAATCCGTTTTTTATTTTGTAGGGGACAGATATATCTGTCCCCTACAAAATAAAAAACAACATAAACACGATCCCCTGTTTTCTGATAAAAAACAGTGATGAGAAGTTAAATACAAACAAAAATGAAATCCCCATTAAAACTATGGGTTGTTTTTTTATGACGAAAATTTATAAATTCAGAAATAAAAAATTCTCATGCCCCGATCTGTTGAACGCAAAAATCCCCGAATGAAACAATGGGATTATTCCAGTGCCGGACTGTATTTCGTGACGATTTGTATCAAGAATCGCGAATATGTTTTTGGCGATGTCATTGACGGGAGAATGGTATTAAATGATTTGGGGAAATTGGCGCATGAATCTTGGCAGGAAATTCCGATACATTTTCCGGACATTGAAATCGATCAATTTGTGATTATGCCGAATCATGTGCATGGGATTGTGGTCATTGAAAATATCGATGATTTTATCGTAGGGGACAGATATATCTGTCCCCTACAACAAAACCCGTCACAAAAGAAAGACATCAAACGAAATGTAATGAAATTGCCAACCATAATTGGAACATTCAAGGCCGTCGTAACCCGCGAACACAACAAAAAAGAATTAGATTCTTTCCAATGGCAACGATCCTTCCACGACCACATTATTCGAAACGAGCGCGAGTTGCGGAACATCCAAAATTACATACATTTTAACCCAGATAACTGGCGCGACGACGATTTTTTTGTACAATCTTCATGAATGAAACCATCAGTAATCGTTCTCGGCGGATACGGAATCAACTCCGAAGCAGAAACAATATTCGCATTCAATCAAGCAGGCGCGGACGCAAAATATGTGCATGTGACTGATCTGATTGAAAATCCAAAAATGCTCGAAGAAGCACAGATCCTTATGATCCCAGGAGGATTCTCATTCGGAGACCACACCGGATCAGGAAAAGCGCTTTCAAACCTCCTTTTCGACAAAATTGGGAAACAAATTCTCGATTTCGTGAAACGAGATACTTTGACACTGGGGATCTGTAATGGATTTCAGGTCTTGGTGGCGCTTGGACTTGTCCCGGCATTGGAGGACAAATACGGAGAACGACAAGCAGGATTGCTCAAAAATACTTCCAATCGTTTTGTGTGCCGATATGTTCATTTGAAAAACCAATCAGAGAAATGCGTGTGGACAAAAGGAATAGACAAACTCTTTCTTCCGGTTGCACACGGAGAAGGAAATTTCTTCCTTCCAGAAGAAGGACTCGATGCGCTTGAGAAAAATGACCAAATCGCTTTTACATACGTGGACGAACACGGAGCTCCCGCAAAAGGCGAGTTCCCAGTAAATCCAAACGGAGCGCAGCGCGATATTGCTGCCGTATGTGACTCAAGCGGACGAATCATGGGGTTGATGCCTCATCCAGAACGAGGGCTTTGGTTTAGTAATCGTCCAGATTTCACTTTGGCAAAAGAAAAACTCATTCGTGAGGGGAAAGAAGTCCCAGAATGGACTGATAATCTGCAGATTTTCAAGAATGCGGTGGAGTATTTTTCAAAGAAATAATCAGGATTGTAAAAAAATTTGTTTTTTTCTTTATCCATGTGTACTGTCACAAGGATTTTTTAATATCCCCCTAAAATGAAAAAAATTACCGGAGTGGCTCTTGCAATGAGCATATTATTTCTTGCAGGATGCACACAAATGACAGAAGACGCAGCGGAAGAGCGCGCATTGAGCTTCATTAATACAGTGTTGATGTCTCCAGGGACAACAGCAACTATTAAAGAGGTTGTGCAAGAAAACGGCATGTTTAAGATTACCGTAGACGCAGGCGGAAAAGATATTATTTCGTATATGTCTGGAGACGGGGAAACCTTTTTTCCAAGCGTAATGGAGATGGACAAAATGACGGCAGAAAAAGAAAATGCGCCAGCAGTAGAGGCTCCACCACTAGCAGAGGTTTCAAAAGCAGAGAAACCAGTAGTGGATCTATTTATTATGAGCCACTGTCCATTTGGAACACAGATGGAAAAAGGAATTATTCCAGTGGTGAAACAATTAGGAGAGACGATTGATTTCAATTTGAAATTCGTGAACTACGCAATGCACGCAGCAAAAGAAGTAAACGAGCAATTGAACCAGTATTGTATCGATAAAGATCAGAATGATAAAATTATGCCATATCTTGAGTGTTTCCTCGGAACAGACGGAGGAGAGACAGCAGGAGAGACTTGTTTGGCAGAGCTAGGAATTGACAGAGGAGCATTGGCTTCATGTACAGAAGCAGCCGATGCAGAATTTAATATTACTGCGAATCTTGAAAACAAGGAATCATGGCTCAATGGTCGATTTCCTAAATTCATGACGCATGATGCAGAAAACAAAGAATACGGAGTTCAGGGATCACCATCATTGGTTATCAACGGAGCAAAGGTTGAGTCTGGACGTGACTCAGCAAGCTTGTTGGCCCTGATTTGTTCTTCTTTTGAAACTCAGCCAGCAGAATGTGAAGCGGAGTTGTCAGCGACAGCACCGGCAGCAGGATTTGGATGGGAAGGATCAGGAGCAAACTCAGACGCAAGTTGCGGATAGTTTTCTCACAATAGTACAAAATTTTCAGCGGCTCCGCAGTGCGGGGTCGTTGTTTTTTTCTTTTAAATACGTACACTATTCCGTGAATATGACGAACAAAAATTCTCGCATCGTGCTTCGCCTTTCTGTTCCAAAACTGAACGAAAAAGGGCCGGTTGCATTTGAACAAATCCTAGCAAGCTTGCATGGATTGATTTTGCGGGCAATGCGAAGTGGGAAAAAAGAATCAGTGAGTTTCGAAATAGCGAGCATGGACGGGATGATTTATTTTTACGTTGCAGTGCCGACGCACTTACGAACGCTTGTTTCCTCTCAGATTTTTGCACAATATCCAGAAGTAGAAATTGAGACAGTTCGCAATTTCTTTACGACAAAACTTATTGCGAAGAAAAAAGTACTTGCTCTTTCTTTAGAACCAAGCGAGCCATGGGTGTTTCCTTTCAAGCGATATCCACAGTTTGAAGATACTTCGGCTCGTATATTTGAGGATCCGCTGGGAGCTATTACATCCTCTCTTTCAACCCTACACGCGAGAGGAGACGTTGCAGTAATTCAGTGGGTAGTTTCCCCTGTTGGGAAGCGATGGAATGAGGTAGCAGAAAAAACGCTTCGTCGATTCTTCCGTACAGGAGCATGGCAATGGAAATGGTTTCGAAAAATGTATCAATGGATTCGAATTTCTCCTGATAGATCAACGCGACTCTGGAGATCTCCCTTTTGGTTTATATGTCATGCATTTTTTCTCTGGAACAGTAAGCTACTTTCCTCAGATATATCTCAAGACAGATCAGACGAAACAGAGGGAGAAGTAGATGAGCGGACTTCTTCAGGACGACATGATCGGGAGACGGTGTATGGAGCTTCGTATGACAAGGTTTCTCGTCAGGCTTTTGCTGTAAATATTCAAGCGGCATATATTCATTCAGACGAAGAGTCTTTGCATGCCGAGGCAAAGCTCCGAGAGATTGCCGGAACATTCCAGCAGTTTTCACAACCACAGTTGAATTATTTTACCATTCGAGATGTACAAGAAGGGAAGAATTCTCGGATATTTCGAAACATTGTTGCACGACGGCCAGACAGGCCCTTTGTCCTTTCTCAAGAAGAATTGGCAACTATGTTCCACTTGCCTACCAAAAGCGTTTCTACGGCGCGAATTCAATGGGTAAACGCACCGAAACTTGAACCGCCAGCAAATTTACCAGGAAAGGATGAAAAGGACGTAACGCTTGTTGGGAAAACAAACTTCCGTCTTCAGAAAGATGAGTACGGACTTCGTCCGGATGATCGTCGTCGTCATGTATATGTAATCGGGAAAACGGGAATGGGAAAATCTACTCTCATGGAGAACATGATTTATTCAGACATCATGGCAGGAAAAGGAGTAGCGGTGATTGATCCACATGGAGATTTGGCAGAGGCGGTGATGCAGTTTATTCCCAAGCACCGAACCAACGATGTAATACTTTTTGATCCGGCCGATCGAGAGTTCCCTTTGGCGTTTAATTTACTAGAAGGGAAAAACGCAGAACAAAGAGGGCTCGTTGCATCGGGGCTTATTGGGGTAATTAAAAAACTGAATATTGATTCATGGGGACCACGACTAGAGCACTTTTTGAGAAACACAGTTTTGGCTCTCGTAGAGGCGCCAGACACGACAATGTTGGGGATTACGCGTATGCTAGTAGATAAGAATTATCGATACAAAATTCTCCACTACGTTGAAGACCCAATGGTGCGAAGTTTTTGGGAAACAGAATTTAGTGCATTGGCACCACAAAAACTAGCAGAAGCGGTTGGTCCGATTCAAAACAAGGTGGGGCAATTTCTTTCCACCCCAGTAATTCGAAATATTGTGGGGCAACCTAAATCGTCTCTTGATATTCGTTTTGCGATGGACACGGGGAAAATCATAATTGCGAATCTCTCAAAGGGAAAACTGGGAGAAGACAACTCTTCGATGTTGGGATCGCTTCTTATTACTAAATTTCAGCTTGATGCGATGAGTCGCGCCGATATTCCACAAGAAGAACGAAAAGATTTTTATTTATACGTAGATGAGTTCCAGAACTTTGCGACAGATTCATTTGCTACGATTTTGTCAGAGGCACGTAAGTATAAGCTGAATTTAACGATGGCGAATCAGTATATCGCACAAATGTCAGAGGAAGTATGTGCAGCAGTGTTTGGGAATGTGGGATCGCTTATCTCTTTTCAGGTAGGAATTGATGATGCCAAGGTTTTGTCAGAACAATTTGATGAAGAACGAATATTGCCAGCAAGTTTAGCGGGATTGCCCAAATATAAAGTATATAACCGTATAATGGTGGACGGAATCACTAGTGAGGTTTTTTCGGGAGATGCGTTGCCACCACCGAAAATTGTGAGTGAGGATACGCCAGAGGAACGGATGACAAAAATTCGTAATTTTTCACGACAACGGTATGCAAAGCCGCGGTCAGTTGTAGAAGACAAAATTATTCGATGGGCTCGCCCAGAGGAGAATAAACGAAAAAATGAAGAGAAAGAACCTCCCAAGGGAGAAAAAAAGAAAGACGCGGATCCAAAGAAAAAGAAATAATCTTCGCCCCTGGTCCTCTTATACAGGGAAAACGCATATTAAAAAAGACCCCATTCTCAGGGGCCTTTTTTGAAAACATTGTGGATCTATTACTCTGCAAGAGAAACCATTTCTGCTTTTGGTCCTTTGTCGGACTCACCTATCTCAAAAGTGACCATGTCACCTTCGCTTAGGCTCTCAAACGCAACCTCATTGAGGTCATTTGCGTGAAAGAAAATGTCTTTTGATCCATCTTCTGGTGCGATGAATCCGAATCCGTTAAGGACCTTTTTGATTGTACCTTTCATTTTATGAAGGGTTAAAAATTAAATTCCGCTAAGTGTTGTGTTGTTGGAATTTGTAAAAACCCTATAAACGCTACCTATTGGATGAAACGATCATACAAATGTTTTTTAAAAAAGCAAGTGCAATTTTTTACACCGAAAAAATCCCGAAAAATGGGGTGTTTAATTTTCTAAAGGGCTCTCTTTTTTCTTTCTGCGTGCGAACCTTACTGTCTTACAATAATAAGCGCAAACATTATATCGTCCCGCTGGAGAATTACACTAGCAGGGAAGAAGAATTGCCAACGCTAATGGCTTAAGTTAAAGATTTTCCAATAGAGCAGGAAGGTCTTCAATAGAATTAAGGACGTAGTCCGCATTGGATATGTCCAGCCCCTTGCAGAAGGGGTTTTTTATGGCTACAACTTTAACTCCAGCGGCTTTCCCAGCGGCAATACCCCCGGGAGAATCTTCGACTATTATTGACTGATCAGGAGAGACGTTCATCTTTTTCATAGCCGTAAGATATGCTTCGGGGCTTGGCTTAATGACTTTGCAATCATCCGCACACAGAATTAGGTCAAAGAGAGGCAATACCCCATAATCTTTATGAGCAAACTCATAATAAGATCGACCTACGCTTGTAACCATCGCCAGTGTGTAGTTTTGTTTTAATCTTTCTAGTGTGGGTTTCACTCCTTTTATGAGAATATCTTTTGATAAAACCATTTGTTCCCAAACCTGATTTCGCTTAATTTTGAAATCCTTAATAGCTTCATCATTCAACCCTTTTCCCCGGAGGTAACCAGCGGAACCAGCATTAGATAGTTGAGTGTAGTATTGGAAGTCACTGAGAGCGTAATCCATAATACCCATTTCAGGTAATACCTGACAATTAGCCTCAAAAAACAACCCTTCGGTATCAACTAAGACACCATCATTGTCGAAAAAAATATGAGTTATTTGCGGCATCATTTTTTTTATATCAGATTTCTGAAGAAATTGATAACACTAGGGGCGTCCCTGGTTAGTTTTCTCCTCCGAATCGCACTGACTTACGGCAAAGACAAAAAACTCAAAAAACCGCTCACAGAACGGCATAAGGTAATTAAAATTTAGTGGCTCCCGAGGTCGGATTTGAACCGACGACAAGTTGGTTAACAGCCAACTGCTCTACCACTGAGCTACTCGGGAGAGTAGGTAAGAATTACTTCTTGTGGGGGGCTTTTTTTAAAACAACTATTTCTCGGGAAACGTATGCGCCAGGGCGACCGTATACACAAGAATCTTTGTCATCGAAAAGAGCGAGCGGAGTGTACCCAACCTTTGCAGCGCTGGCAAGAAATTTTTGTACAATATCAATATCTCCGCTGAGAACGTGCCATCTGGGGAGGCAGCAAGCGATTTTTCGTGGTCCATCTTTTTTGGCATTCTGCAAAAACTTATCCCACATACTCAATACTTCACGGGCCTGTGCGTCGGCCTGTGCGCGATTTGGTTGTCGTGTAAAATTTGTCCCAAGGAAGGCTTCGGTTGCCACAACGGCATCAGGATATTTCCCCCAAGGGAACTGTGTCGCGTCACGAGTGAAGAATTCACCATTTTCTTCGGGATAACGGAATTTTTCTGAGAGAAACTGGAAGTTTTCTTTTGTTCCCTTGACTCGTTCAGACATCATATCGCTTCCAACTGTTTTCCAGCCAAAAATGCTTGCTTCGCTGCAAATGGTTCCTGATCCACAAAAAGGATCAATAACAACATCTTTTTCTTTTGGACCGGCAAAATTAATGAGCTGTTGTGCCAATTTCGGCGGCAACATCCCCATTTCCGCATCACGAAAAGATTTTTTTCGATCTCGGAGCGTGTAATTTCTTAGGTTTTGCATAGCGCGGGTTCGTCCCAAAAGGAAGGAGTCTCCGTTTTGCCAAACAATGAATTCGAATCCTTTTTTTAATAATTTTCGGTCAAAAGCTTGTCCAGAGGTCATATTCTCTCCTTTTGAGTTTTCAATGCGGAGTTCTCCAAATTTTTGTTTCAATACAGATAAAAAGTTTGGTAAAAATCCTTTCCCTGTTCCATAACCAGAAATCCCCAGCTTGGGCTTTCCTTCTGGCTGTTCAGCCTTCACCATCGCGTGAATAGCATCAAT
>Ga0307988_1000898_pt1 | contig 18654 bp, 12 predicted proteins | sample EllFjometagen183_FD_203166 | JGI IMG/M metagenome (GOLD analysis project Ga0307988, IMG submission 203166) | Marine microbial communities from Ellis Fjord, Antarctic Ocean - #183 | ecosystem: Environmental > Aquatic > Marine > Unclassified | place: Southern Ocean | collected 2014-10-08 | reverse complement strand
TGGGGAATTAACAATAACGGCTGGTGGGGCGAGGGCGAAATCAAGTTTTTCATTGACGGAGATGGTGAGTTTTCGACTATTTGCGGAACTGGAACAGAGGATTATTTTGGTGGCTCGTATAACTGGGATGTTGATAATGAATATCAAACTTATTCTACGGCATTTATGGGAATGCATCAAGTTATTAAGCCGGATGGACTTTATAAAGCCAATCTGCGATATTCAATGTATCGCTGGCATGTTATGGATCCTATTCGTTTCAAAGATGATTTAAAAGTTACGATTCAAGCCCTTGGTTGGCGTGATGGCGGACGTTTCCTGCCTGGAATGCATGATATATGTTCCGTTGCTTATTGGTATCAGACAATGCCCGCCGCCACATTCCCGAAATTGCCAGACCGCGATACCCTTGAAATAATCTAAAAAACAGCTAGCAGTCGCACGATGTTATTATCGTGTAACTACACAGCGAATTAAGAAAAGGACTGTTTGATGAAAAACAATGATGCTTTAAAGTTTGCTTATTCCGGCGAAAATCTTAATCAAGTGGCATTTCCTCTTGGCGGAATTGGCGCTGGGATGATTTGCCTCGAAGGGACAGGAGCTATATCCAATGTTTCACTCCGTCACCGACCGGAAGTTTTTAATGAACCTATGATGTTTTCCGCACTGACCATTAAGAAAGTGAATAAAGAAAATCTCACATTGGTTCTTGAGGGAGAGGTTCTTAAAAGAAAGATATTCGGGCAGAATGGCTGCGGTGAAGGATTGCGCACTTCATATGGGATGCCGCGTTTTACATCCTGTGATTTTAGCTGGGAATTCCCTTTTTGCAAGCTTGCCTTAAGTGCAGAAGATTGCCCGTTAAAGGCGGAGATTACCGGATGGAGTCCATTTATTCCTGGTGAATCGGATAACAGCAGCCTGCCAGTTGCTGCACTGGAGTTTACTTTTGAAAATTTAACTAATGAAGTAGTTGAAGCGGTTTATTCATTTAATACCACTAATTTTCTGAAAGTTTCGAAGGGCTCATCGCAGATAAAAAATACTTTAAATGGTTTTGTTATGACAGAGAAAGGCTCTGATGCACAAGCATGGGAAGAAAGCAGTTTTGACGTGTCTTGTGATGATTCGGAAAGCAAAGTCAATCCAAGCTGGTTTAGAGGCGACTGGTTTGATCCTGCTACTATTGCTTGGAGGGATGTTGCGTCAGGAGAATGTCTCTGCAATCCTGAGATTAGCGAGGGGGAAGCAAGTCCCGGGGCTACTTTGTATGTGCCGTTTAAATTAAATCCAGGAGAAACTAAAACTATAAATATTAAGTTTTCATGGTATACGCCGTACAGTAATTTACGCGTAGGCTCCGAGCTTGGAGGAGATTCGGCTTGCTCATGTACTTGTCAGGAAAAAGATGAATCTCTGCCGAAATATATGCCATGGTATGCTGAAAAATTTAATAATGTTGCGGAAATTTCTGGTTACTGGCAGGATAATTATTCTGTGCTTAAAGAAAAAACTTTAAAATTTAGTAAATGCTTGTATTCCAACTCTTTGCCGGAAAAACTTATGGAAGCAGTGACTGCCAACCTTACGATTTTAAAATCTCCGACAGTTCTGCGACAGTCGGACGGTCGTCTATGGTGCTGGGAAGGCTGTTGTGATGGTAGCGGCTGTTGTTCGGGATCCTGTACTCATGTCTGGAACTATGCTCAGGCCTTACCGCACCTGTTCCCTGATTTTGAACGTTCACTTCGCCAAACTGAATTTAACGAATGCCAGGACAAGAATGGACATCAGAATTTCCGTGCGTCCTTACCGATCCGCCCGGTTGATCATGATAATCACGCAGCATCCGACGGACAGCTTGGCGGAATTATGAAAATATACAGGGAATGGCGGATATGTGATGATATCGAATGGTTGAAATCTTACTGGTCGAAGGTCAAGCAAAGTTTGAATTACTGTATTGAAACTTGGGATCCAGATCATCTAGGAGTGCTGGTTGAGCCACATCACAACACCTATGATATTGAGTTTTGGGGAGCTGATAGCATGTGTTCATCGTTCTATATAGGTGCGCTAAAGGCTGCACATCTGATGGCTGACGCCTTGCAAGAAAGCGCTGAATTGTATTTAGAACTTTACCGTAAAGGTCGTGAATATCTTGAAACCAAGTTATTTAACGGGGAATACTTCATTCAGAATATTCAATGGGAAGGCCTGCGTGCCGGAAGTCCCTTAGCCGCAAAAACAGTGCTAAAATCTTCATATTCTTCGGAGGCAAAAGCATTATTGGAAAAGGAAGGACCGAAATATCAGTACGGCGAAGGCTGCCTTGCTGATGGTGTTATTGGCGCATGGATGGCGGAAGTGTGCGGCATCGGCGAAATTCTTGATCCGAAAAAAATAAAAAGTCACCTGCTGGCTGTTCACAAGTATAATTTGAAAAAAGATTTAAGCCGTCATGTGAATCCTCAGCGTTCCGGCTATGCCGTAGGTCACGAGGGCGGACTGCTGCTTTGCACCTGGCCGCGCGGCGGTTCGTTAAGCTTGCCATTTGTTTATAGTGATGAAGCATGGACAGGAATTGAGTATCAGGTGGCCTCACATTTGATGATGTTCGGCTGCGAGAAAGAAGGAATGGAGATTGTTGAAACTGTCAGAAGTCGCTATGACGGAACCGTCCGTAATCCCTTTAACGAGTATGAGTGCGGACACTGGTATGCACGGGCAATGTCATCTTATGCTTTATTGCATGGAATGACCGGAATTCGTTATGACGCAGTTGAAAAAATATTGTATGTTGCGCCAAAAATCAAAGGCGATTTCAGCAGTTTTCTGTGTACCGCTACCGGTTACGGACTAGCAGGTATAAAGGACGGAAAAACGTTTTTGGATGTAGTTGAGGGAGAAATCGAGTTAAAAGAAATTATTGTAGGTTTTCCATAATAAACTACAAATTTTTCATATGATAATACATTTTATTTAAGACAAAAAGTACTATATTACTAATGTCACTACAATAATAACATACAAATATTTAAGGATATTTATGATGAACAAATTTAATGGTTTGTTTTTTTTGCTTTTGTTGTTCGCTTGCATTTCATCACTTTCAGGTAAAACAATTGATCTTGTTCAGGCAGAAACACTGTTTGACTTTGAGGGAAATGATTGTGATTCTTGGTCAAATCAAGACTTGAAAGGATACAGTGATTCAAGTGTTTCTATTCAGTCTTCTAACCAACATGTGACGAGTGGATCAAAGAGTTTAAAATTGACGTTCCACCGTGGGAAGTTGCCTAGTGTATTTACGGATCGCATAACAATAAAAGATTGGGGACAGTACAAAACGCTGTGTGCAGATGTCTTTTTAGCAAGAGACTCAGTAGTGGTGTTCAGGGTATTGCAAGAGAAGAGCACGCGGGATAACAATTGGGATGGTTACATGAGCCGCTTTGAAAGGGTCGCTCTAATGAAAAAAGGACAGCATACCATGGTGGCACTTTTAGAGAACAAGATAGATCATCGTTTTCGTCCTACATACGGCTCCGTTGTTCGTTTTGAAATCGCGTTATACGATAGTATTGAGGGCGAATCTATTTTTGTGGATAACATTAGGCTGTCAAAAAATCGTCCTGACGCCAAGGATATTCCTCTGTCACAGGAGAGAGATTATATGCCGACGAGAGGGCAATTGTTTGAGGTGATGGGCAAAGACTACAAAGTGAAAGATTTTGCTGAGTTAGCGGATCGTTTGAAAGGGAGTTGGAAAAAACCAAAGGAACGTTCAGTGCAAGAGGTGGAAACATCATTTCTTGAGAAGTATCGTGACGTCGTGAAAAAACACCCAAATGCAAAGTTAGCCATTCTTAGAAATGGGCAAAAGGGTTATAATGTGGCAGACATGAGCAAAAAATACGAGGGCTGGGATGACACTTATATCTCTTGCCATGAGCCTGAGAGCATGCTGACGGTTAGTGGTGCTGAACTTCACGGAAAAACTCCTGTGAAAGAAATATTTATGAGACATCGATCTGCATTGATGAGGTTCGATTTGTCTCACCTGCCCAAGGAGAGTAAAATCTATCATGCTTCTTTGTTGGTATGTAGAACAAAGCTGGTAGAGCCTTCACGTTGTCATTTGATGCCGAACCTTTGGGTGATGGAGCTGTGCAATCGGCCATGGGTGGAATCTGAAACCAACGCTTTTCAGTATGCGAAACGGAAATACTGGAACAACTACAGTGCTAGAAAATGGGATGGTAAAAATCCAGACTCATTGCCCATTTATGCGGCCTATGGTCCTGGGCAAGGCGAAACCAATGTTTGGGACATGACTGAGGTCACAAAAAAATGGGTTGATAGGAGTCTTTCTAATCACGGTTTTTGGTTGTATGGGAACTCTAAAGATTGGCTCCTGAGGGCTCATTACAGTGAGAGTAATGTTGCTTCGAAAAGACCAGCACTCTTTGTCATATATGAATAAAACAAAAAACTACAATCAAGAAAAACAGTATATAAACGCAATTAAACCAAAAGGTATAAGCATGAAAACACTGATTCTCTTAAGCATTCTATCTGTAATTACATTTATTTCGCCCTATTCATTTGCTGCAGACAGCGTTAGCTCTGGCGTAGGAAAGGATCATAAGGATGTAAAGGTCCTGTTGGATTTTGAAGAGAGTGACTTTGTGCATGAAAAAAATAGACATTACTTGTCCGAGTACGATAATAAAGCCGTTTCAGGAAAGCGTTCAGCGATTGTGAGGTTCGCAAAATATAACAACTTGAGAATCACAGATTCCATTATGAAGGATTGGTCTGGTTATGACTATTTAGCTCTCGAGATTTTTAATCCGCTTGATATCGGTGTGCCCTTTAGTTTAGTGATTAACGATCAATCTGGTGGTGGCTATTGGAATCAATTGAATCACAACACGATGATATCACCTGGATGGAATACATTAAAGTTTCATGTAAATCGATATGTCGGCGAAAGAGGTGCCATTAGACACTATCGTTACTTGGACTTAAAACACATTCAAAAAGTCTGGTTTGCCGTAGCCTGTGAAGACAAAAGGAAAAATCAATTTAAAGACGCTAAGTTTTTGGTTGATAATATTCGTCTTCTAAAAGCCCCAAAGCCTCCGAAGCCATTTGATGGATTGAGGGTATTTGACTTTGTAAAAGATAAATTTAGAACCCAGCGGGGCTTTGAAACAATCACCAAAGATAGTTTATACAGCAATAAAAAAGGCTTTGGGTTTGTGGATACTATAGTTCATGGGCCTCACGACTCAGAGCATGCTAGTACCTTGAATCGAGATGGAATATGGGTAAATAAAGGGTCTTTTAGAGTAGATCTTCCCAATGGAAAATATTTTGTTTATATCAACGTAAACCATTTAGGCTTGTGGTACGAGCAATATTGGAAAAAAAGAACACTAAGAATCCAAGGGGAAACGGTGCTCGATCAAACTTGCATTAGTATTAAAGACCACTTAAATCGATTTTTGAGATTTGTCGATATTGAACCAGAACCCGAAGATAACCCTTATGACTTGTATATAAAGGATGTCTTCAAACCCATAGTTAAAGAAGTAGAGGTCAAAAATGCTTATCTCAATATTGAGTTTGAAGGGTCGGTAACGGGAATCTGCATGAATTGGTTAGCTTTGTATCCGAGCAAAAGGGAAAAACAAGGACGAGAATTTATGAAGAATCTCACTCCTGTTCTCAGAGATGAATATGACCAGCTTATGAAGTACGTACCTAAAAAAGCGGTAGTTGAAGAAGGAGCAATCACGTCCAAACATAAAAAAGAGGGCATTTACACAGCTTTAATAGGAAGTGACCAGTTCGTGCGTTATGGAGATATTATAAAGTCAGTAAGAGAAACAATAGACCTAAGCGGGGGATATGGCGAACGCCCCATGCAGGCATTTATGGTAAGAAACTTAGATTCGAAAAGCAAAAACTTAGAAGTGACATGTTCTACTCTCGTATCTACTGATGGAAAACGCATCAAACCACAGGTCGATTGGATTCGCTATGGTGTGAACCAATATCAATCGTGGAAGTTTAAACACGAATCGTATCACTTGACACCAAGGTTTTTACGCCAATTACCTCAAAAGGGATTAGTACTGAAAAAGAATTTAAGCCGCCTGTTGTGGTTACAGATTCCTCTTTTAGACAAGTCCGTGAAAGCTGGTACTTACAAAGGGGCACTCTCCATAAAAGTCGCTAACAAAACGATAAACTACCCCATAACCCTTACCCTTCACCCATACGAGCTTCCCCAAATGGATATTGCAGCCGGTTGGTTTGGCTTAGATCCTATGCCATGGGGATGGTATCGTCCCGCAGGTCAGGTAGAATGGGATAGAAATACAAGGACAAAAATTTTAGACATACTTTCTACTCATGGCTTTACTACATGGTCTAGTTTACCAGAAATCCGTTGGGGAAAAAATAAAGCAGGAAAGTACGTTCCCAAAGTTGAGGATGTTGACCACCTCATGAAGGAGGCGAGAAAAAAAGGTTTCAGACACAAAGTTTTTACATATCTCGGAATTCCCTTTAATATCATTCACAATGACGGGAAAAGTGGATTGAAGGGCATGGATAAGGATACATACTTTAAATATGCCTCTAAAGCATGGAATAAAGCTGTCAAAAAAGGAAACTGGCTGCCTATAGTTTACGACTATAGCGACGAAGCATCTGGCTACTCCCAGAGGGTGGCCCCAGACCTAAAATCCTCCAAAATATTAAAAAAATATTATCCTAGCTTATTGAGGGGTGGATTCTCCCATGCAATTAAAAAGGGCGAGTACGGTTACGACCTAAACTTGACCTTTACGGATATCTCAGTATCGAGTATGACTAAAACTTTTTCCGATACTCTAAAGAAGAAAGGAAAGCGTTGGGGGTTTTACAATCCTTGTTTAGTTTTAACCCAGAACAATCGTCAAGCCTATGGTGAAGCTCTTTTTGCATCTAAAAAAGATGGCTGTGACCACTTGCTAGGTTGGTGCTTAGCCGTTAATCAAAACTATCCCTATTACGACCTTGACGGTCGTGAGAATGATGCAATAATGCTCTTTTTGAGAAAAGATGGAGGCTTTGATAAAGCTCTAAAATTCGAGTGGGCAAGCCTTGGCACAGAAGACTATCGCTTACTTATGCTACTGGAATCCTTGGTGAAAAAATCGGGATCTAAAGGTAAAGTTGCACAAAAGTGGTTAAAAGAAAACTACTACGATATTGACATCTTTAAGCATAAAAATTACTTAACTTACCGCATATCTCAACACAGTTATAAAAAGAGCCAAGCATTTCGAAAAGAAGTCAAGTCATTTATCTTGGAGTTGTTATAATAGCGCTTCGAAAAGACCAGCACTATGAATGAAATAAAAAACGACAGGAAATTTGTATGAAAAAAATCCATCTCTTATTGGCAAGCTTAATCTTAACTGTTACCTGTCAGCAATCTCAGGCCGCCCTCATAAAAAGCATCGACTCTGGTAACTGGAACGACGCTAAAACCTGGAGCGGTAATAAATTACCAGCGAAGGGCGACCAGGTGAGTATAACGCACCGTGTTAGAGTCACAAAAAACACCGTAATTGGAAACTCACCTAATAAAGAGGATGCACCTCCTGCGATTCAACTTGAGCCCAATGGCACACTTACTATTGAGAAGGGGGCGACTCTATCATGCAAAGGGGCTTTTGTTTCCCATGGCAGTATAGAGGTTCTCGGCGGCGGTACTCTTGAAATGAACGCGGAAAGTTGTTCCAAAGAAATGAGCTACCCACTCGCCCTCTCGCCATTGAAGAATGGGCAAGGCAAATTATTTTTGAAAGGCAAAAAAAATAATCTGGCAAAAGTTATAAGTACACCGATTAACCGTGCTTTTATTGCCGATGGTCACCGTTTAGCCAAACAGAAAGATGGTAGTTTTTACCGTTTTTCCAGCAAAGGAGGCGGAGCTATAGAATCAAACTATGGTCATTTTTTGGGTTTAGGAAATGAGAAATACTATGCCTGGCAATATAATGAAATAGATGATATGGAGATACGCATTAGCAATTCAAAATTTGAAAAATGCGGTAAGACTGCACCACGAGGATTGGGAAAAATAAAACTTGTTATTAAAAACTGTCAGTGGGTTGATTCTATCCCCCTCAGTAAAAATGATGTCAATAGAGGGAGAACTCTTTTTCAAGCATCTGCAGCTAAAGGGGCTAAATGCGTGATTCGTTTTTGCGATTTTGATGAGCGGATTTCTCTTTCAAAATGCAATGGCTACATTATTGAAGATTCTATTTTCCGGCAGGGAATAGTTCGCTATAGTCAGAGTTATCACGAAGGTAATTTGCTAAGTTTTAAGCGTAATATAGTCCGTTGGACTAAGAAGTACGCTAAAGGTGGGATGCGATTAGCTTATGGCGAGTCCTATGAAGATTGTTTTTTTATTCATGATTATACCTCACACAATAACCCTCACTATATGCAGGTTGTTGGAAAAAGTGGAGTTGCGAAATTAACGGGATGCCTCTTTTGGTTTAGCGGACCAAATACCATAAGTTTTGGTCCGGAGGGAGATGGTCCCATGATAGGGAGTGCTGTCTCAGGAAGCAAAAAAGAAAATAAAGTTATTATCGAAAGGTGTATCTTTATGCCAAATAGTTATGGCCCCGATAAGGCCAGGAATCTATCGACAAATATCACCAGCGGTCTCTTTCATACGAAAAACAGTACGGTTGTTATAAGGCGAAATACCGCTTACTCGGGAGGAGGTCCCGGAGGTGTTTGTATAGGAGAAACTGCCCCCACGGTCAAAGGTGCGCTGAGCTATGTAAAATCCAATCTCTTCGTTGGATCAGAAAATATTGACGGTCAGAAAATGCACGATTTTGGTCATGGTGTAAAAGGTGGAATTAAAGCTGCCGATTGTGACTACAATGCTGGTTACCGTCTAAAAGATGGCAGTAATTACATCAAAGGTAAAACAGGAAAGGGCTACAGCAAACTAAAACTCGAAGGGAATCTCGAGATTGGAAAGCATGATATCGATGATATTAACCCTAAATTTATTGACCCGAACCGGAACCCCCTCAGTTGGTCGAAAAGTCTTGGTGGAGATGGCACGATGAATGATGCGATGAATCAAATAATACCCACCGGAACTCATACAATTCAGGACTTATTAGATTACATTCGCGAGGGTTTCCGTCCACAAAATGAGAAATTGAAAAATGCTGGTGATCCCAAGGATGGTAGTCCTGATATAGGAGCGGTATCTATTAGATAGCTTGCGACTTTGTCGCGCCGTAGTCCTGAACGGCGAAGGCGGACTGCAAGACGAGATAGTCTGTATCCAATTGATTTATAACAGAATAGGTCTAAAGAGAGTAGAAAACTTTTGACAGTAACTATATACTAAATAGGAATCTATTATGAAAAAAGTGAAGTTAGGTATTGTTGGTTATGGGTCGCGCATGCATAATGTGCTGCGTTATATGTGTAAGCTTCATCACGAAGTAAACATTGTTGCGATAGTTGATCCGCGCGAAGATGAGATTAAGGTGAGTAATGCAGATCTTACAGAGACCCGTCTCATAGAGAATTATGGCAAGGAATACAAAAGCATCGTCTATTATAAATCTGTCGAAGAAATGATGAATAAGGCTGAGCTTGATGCGGTAATGATCGGTACTCGCTGTAATACTCACACTGAAGTAGCTGTCGAAGTCATGAAATATAATATTCCGATGTTTCTTGAGAAACCTGTCTGCACGACAATTGAACAAGTTAAAGAACTTTATAAAGCGTCACTTAAATATAAGAGTCAAGCAGTTATCAGTTTTCCGCTACGCATGAGTCTTTTTGCGCAACGCACTAAGCAGATGATTGACGAAGGCGCTATTGGTAAAGTAAGACAGATAGAAGCGGTTAATCATGTCACTTATGGCTCCGGTTATTTTCACCAGCACTATCGTGACTTTGAAGAGACAGGTGGATTGTGGCTTCAGAAAGCGACGCACGATCTTGATGTTGTTTCATACCTTGCCGGGAGTCGTCCGAAGACGGTGGCGGCCATGCATTCGGTTAATCAGGTTTATGGTGGGAACAAACCAGCGGGTCTAAAGTGCTGTGACTGCGAAGAGCTTGAAATCTGCACCGAGAGTCCGTTTTATGATTATTATAATCGTGCGGAAGACGACGTTATGTCTAGCACTGATCGCTTATGTACCTTTGGCGAAGATGTGGGTAAACTTGAAGATCATGCCTCGGCGATGATTCAGTATAATAACGGGGTACAGGCATCATACACACAGAATTTTTATATTCGAAAAACACCAAAGCGCAGTGTGACTGTTATTGGCTATGACGGCCATATTGATTTTGATTATTGGAATTCCGAAATTGTTCTTAGCAGACATCACACGCGTGAGCGTGAAGTAATAAGTGTAGCTGGGGCGGATGGTCACGGCGGTGGCGATCCGGTTTTGTGTGATAATTTTATACATATTATTCGTGGTGATGAGCAGTCACGCTCACCGCTAATTGCCGGTATTGAGAGCGCATATCTTTGTTTGTGTTGTCGCGAATCGGCTGAGCAACAGCAGTTCCTTAATATCAACGCTTTAGGTGATATATAGATCACTTGTATTTGAAATTTTGCAATGTGAAGTTAATTGACGCTCCAATGCTAAGCGGGATTTGATTCTCGGTTCCAGAAGCGGCAAAATTTATTTTTTCAAAAACTATGGAAGTGATAAAGCTCCGAAGTTTGGAAGGCGATAGGATGTATTCCTGATATGTCACGCACAGGAATGAAACCTGATGCAACGAGCTGAATTTGAAAAAGTATTAGCATCTAGTCTATACTTAGTCTATACTTAAAAGGTCTGAAGGTAACTAAAAGAAAAGTTGTAATATGTTGATAGTCAAGGTGAAGATGGCGGAGAGGGAGGGATTCGAACCCTCGGTAGAGTTTCCCCTACGCAGGTTTAGCAAACCTGTACTTTCGGCCACTCAGTCACCTCTCCGGATGTTTTGTGGAGATATAGTATAGCCCCATATATCGAAGCATCAAGTACAAGAATAAAAAAATATGATTTTTTTATAATTTCGAAAATGCTTTTGTTGTTTCACCTTTAGATAGTGCATTTCATTGATGTAAGTCTATGAAACTATCGATGAGTCTTCTTGAGATACTGTCTGGCGATGGTATTAGAGGTAAATCAGCAGCGTTAAACCATTTGGCGTCAGCTATTTCTACGCCATCAACTTTAATTTCACCACTAGCATGTTCAGCAGTAAAACCAAGCATTAAGGATTGAGGAAAAGGCCAGCTTTGACTGTCAAAATATTTTATATTTTTGACTTTGATATGGATTTCTTCATAAATTTCTCGTGCCACAGCTTCTTCAAGACTTTCCCCAGCTTCGACAAATCCGGCAATTAAACTGTATAAACCATCACTGAATTTGAAATTATGCGCCAACAAAAGTTGATCGCCTTTTGTTATCAAAATTATCACAGCCGGCATAATTCTCGGGTAAAAACGTGCCTTGCAGGAAGGACAGATCTTAGCCGTGTCAACAGTACTAAGCTCAGTAGTTTTTCCGCAATGCCCACAAAAGGTATGTTCATTATTCCAATACAACATTTGTCTGGCGCGATTGGATGCCGCGATGTCTTGATTGCTCAACAACTTTAAGGCCTGTCTGAAATCAATAGACCGGCAGGCATCAGGTACCTTTTCAAGTTCCATCTCAAAAGCGTAACAATCATTATTTCCCAGTTCACCGACTCGCAACATTTCAACAGGCTCGACTAGGCATAATTCTTTCATTTCAGGTAAGCGATAAGAATCATCATCTTTGAATAAAATAATATTTTTGCCATCAAAGACCGCACAAAAGGCATTCTCTGAAGGTAAAATCATTTCTTGAATATTAAGTATTTTAAAACAAGTCATTATTCACGCTCCAAAGCAAACAAACGCATCGCGTTATTTGTGGTCAATTCAGCGATTTCTTCAACAGAACAAGCTCGTTCTTCAGCAATTTTTTCGGCGACTTTGATAACATAACCAGGATTATTAGTTTTACCGCGGTAAGGAACCGGTGCTAAATATGGTGAATCCGTTTCGATCAACAAACGTTCATTTGGAATCACCGCCAGAGTTTCGCGAATATTAGTTGCCCGCGGGAAAGTCACAAGTCCAGTAACACCTAAAAACGCCCCAAGTTCAAGGAATTTTTCAGCCCATTCCGGCGTGCCGGAAAAACAATGCACGACAAATTTTCCACCGTCCCGGGCAAAATCTTTTAGCATAGTTAAGCCATCCGCGTAAGCATCAAATTTGCCGTCAACATCACGGAGGTGAACTATTGCCGGTAAATTCCATTCCAGAGCCAGCAACAAAAACTGTTCCATAACCGAACGCTGGATTTTTCGTGGAGAGTTATCATAAAAATAATCCAAGCCGATTTCACCGATAGCAACAAGTTTATCGTGTCCTTTGAATTCATCAAAAGATTTTATGTCTTTCAATTCTGTCGCGGAATGCGGATGAACTCCGGCTGAAAACCAGCAGTTCTCTATTTCTTCGGCAAAACGTCGCGCAGCCCGGCTTTCCTCAAAATCGGCACCTGCCGCCAGTAAATATTTCAATTCAGGAGTTTTTATATCCTCGTAATATTCATTCGGGCTTTGCTCTTTATCGTAATAATGAAAATGTGTATCAAAAAGTTCCATAATGCCTATTGCTCTTTTATTATATTTTTTATTCCGCTTAATATATCCCATAGATTCCAAATGATAAAGCTTTTTGCTGGAGATTTTGCAAAAAAGGTCTATATTAAGCGGATTATTAAAATTTAAAACAGGATGAAACCTTGAGCAAAGTTATTTTTTCCGCGGACGGACTATCTTTTTCCATCGGCACTCAACAATTATTAGATAATACCGGTATGACCGCGCATGAAGGTGAACGTATTGCGCTAGTCGGACGTAACGGTGCCGGAAAGTCAACTTTTCTACGTATAATCACTGGTGAAGAAATTACTAGTGACGGCAAAATAATTTATGCCAGAGACTTACGGGTTAATTTTCTTAAGCAGGATTTCTCCCTCGATGAATCGCGCACGGTTTACGAAAACATCCACGACGGACTCGAATATTTCATAGACCTTCTGAGAAAATATGAGACTTTGCCGTTGAATTCCAGCGAACACGCCAGACTTGAACAGGAAATCAACAAACACAATGCCTGGAATCCTGAACAACGCATGAAAGAAATAATGACACGTTTGAATACCCCTGCCCCGGATCGTAAGTGCGATTCCTTGTCAGGTGGAGAAAAACGACGGGTCGCACTGGCGCGTACCGTGGTCAGCGAACCGGATTTGCTCTTACTGGACGAACCGACAAACCATCTTGATACTGAAACTATCACCTGGATTGAAGATTATCTTGCAGCTTACCGTGGAACTTGCGTATTTATCACACATGACCGCTATTTCCTCGACCGGGTTGCGACACGCGTCATGGAACTGGATAATGGCAAACTTTATTCTTACGAAGGTGCTTATGCCGCTTTTCTCGAAGGTAAAGCCGAACGCGAATACCGCGAGGATGCCAAAGACGCTAAACGCCGCAAGTTCCTGCGTTCGGAAATAGATTGGGTGAGCCGTTCACCAAAGGCTCGCCTGCGCCGCAATCTGGGCAGGCTCAAGCGTTTCAACGACGCGGCGGATGAGTCCAATGTTCAACGAGTCGGTGATATTGATTTAGTTATCCCGGATGCTTCCCGACTCGGAAATAAAGTTGTCGATTTAAAGGACGTTTCACTGCAATTCGATGGCGTCACATATATTCCTGACTTTAATTTTGAATTTGAAGCCAACTGCAAAATAGGTATTGTCGGACGCAATGGTACTGGCAAAACATCACTTCTAAAAATCATTACCGGCCAACTCCCTCCAAGTACCGGAATTGCGGAGATCGCCTCGACTGTTGAATTCAACTATGTTGACCAAGGACGACTTAAACTCAATCCGGAATATACCGTTATTGAAGAAATCGGCGAAGGCAATGAATTTGTAAATTTAGGCGGTGAACGCATCGGTGTCTGGTCATATTTAAAACGTTTTTTGTTTGAAGACGAACGCATAAAAACTCAAATCAAATATCTTTCAGGTGGCGAAAAAGCCCGCTTGATTTTAGCAAAAATACTCAAGCAGGGCGGCAATTTCTTAATTCTCGACGAACCGACAAATGATTTGGATCTATCAACCCTGCGCCTGCTCGAAGAAGCTCTCGAACAATACAAAGGCTGTGTAATTGTCGTCAGCCATGACCGTTATTTCCTCAACAGAGTTTGCTCTGGAATAATCGCTTTTGAAGGTGAGGGCAAAGTGAACTATACTCTCGGAGACTACGATTATTATTTAGAAAAACGCAAAGAACGCGACAAAAAAATAATTAAAAAAGGCAGCAAAAAAAATATTCAATCCCCTGCCCCTGCTACTCAAAAAGCAAAAAAACTTTCATATAAAGAACAGCGGGAGTTAGATTCAATCGAAGAAATCGTAATGAAATTGGAAGCCGAAGCAGAACGCATCGAAACATTGTTTGCCACCCCTGACTTTTTCACCAAACACGGCGACCAAAGCGCAGAGCTACATGAACAGCTAACAGAACTAAAAGATAAAATAGAAAAATCCTACGCTCGCTGGGAAAAATTGGAAAACAAAAAAGATTAAAGATTAAAACTGATAACTGGAAAAGATATAAATTAATGAAAATCATGCTATATTTAAAGTAATTGATAATACGAGGGGGAATTATGAATAATGATACTGTATTAATTTATACTATTCCAATATTTGCAATATTAGGAATTTATTTTTTCATTCGTGTACTTCTTGGTGAATATCCTCCTAAAATAAAGAATATAATTTATTTGGCTGGAATATTCGTTCTTTTAACCATTATTATCCCTTGGACATATATTCGTATAGCAACAGGAGCGATTGCCTTTATACTGCTCTGGAGCTCATTATTTCTTTGTAATAAAAAGAAAGATATTATCTACATTGCACTATCTGTTACATTTCTAATGTTTCCAATTCTTATATTGTTTTGTTTTTTTTATGCTATGGGTTGGGCTTTCAATCATAGTTCTAATGATATGAAACCATATGCTTTTAAAATATATGCTGGTCTTATATATCTAATAATAATATGGCTACCAGCATTAATAAAGTGCACTTATATAAATGTGAAAAACAGAAAAATAAAAGCCCAAGAAATTGACAAAAAAGAAACGCAAGAAAAAGTGAATAATTCTAAATTTTCTTTTTTTAAAATAGACCTTTCCGGTACTATTTTCATTACAACTTTACTCTTTTATTTAATGTCATCCTTAAAATTAGGACACATCTTAATCCATCCTATAAGCTTCATTTTCGTTTTAATACAAGTACCCTTGATTGTTGTTTTATTAACAATCGTCATAATAGCCAAATCAAGCTCGAAAAATATAAAAACCACTCTTATTCTAGGAGGTTTGATTTTATTTTGTTTCCCTCTATATCCAAAAATGTTTTTATTTTGTGCTCTAATGATTTCTTTTATATTCTATTTAGTTTCAACAATTTCAGCTAATAACATTAAAGAAATAATGGTTATCTCAGCAGTAAATTTATTAATAGCCATTACTGCCGCACGATCTTTTTTTTATTACCATCATACTTCTCTTGCTTATGCTGAATTAGGACAGACTTTTTTTACTGTAAGTACTTTTATAGTTCTCTTAACAGTAATTGTATTAACAGCATATATCAAATACTCAAAAATCAAAGAGATTCAAGATAAAAGTAACCCATCCGTCGCATGAAGCTATGGCGGGCAAGCTGCTAACTGAAAAAGTGCTTCTATTTTCATTCTTTTTCTATTTATCTTGCAAAATATATAGTGAAAGATTATATTATACTTGAGGTATAAAAGATGAAAATCATATTAATATTCACATTTGCAATGCTCATTTTTACAAATTTAGAGGCGCGTAAAATGAATAAACTTACAGCAGAAGAAAAAGCCGTAATCATTAATAAAGGTACAGAACGACCTTTCACCGGAAAATACAACGATTATTTCAAGGCTGGAATCTACACTTGCCGTCAATGCGATGCCCCATTGTATCGGGCTGATGATAAATTCAAAACTTCATGCGGCTGGCCAGGATTTGATGAAGAATTCAAAAATGCGGTAAAGAAAACCGTTGACGCTGACGGCAGACGCACAGAAATCACCTGTGCTAAATGCGGAGGACACCTCGGACATGTTTTTGTCGGCGAAAAGGCTACTCCCAAAAACACACGGCATTGCGTAAACTCCATATCAATGAAATTTGAAGATTTAGATTCACAAAAACTCAGACGCGCGATTTTTGCCGGAGGCTGTTTCTGGGGAGTAGAATATTACATGCAAAAAGCTCCGGGAGTAATCCTTGTCAGTTCAGGCTACATCGGCGGAACTAAAAAATATCCAAGCTACAAAGAGATTTGCAGTGGAAAAACCGGGCATGCCGAGGCTGTAGAAGTAGTATATGACCCGACAAAAACTAATTTCGAAAAGCTGACAAAGTTATTTCTGGAAATCCATGACCCGACCCAGGTCGACCGTCAGGGACCAGATATCGGCAATCAATATCGTTCTGAAATATTTTATCTCAACGATAAACAAAAAAAGACTGCGGAAAAACTGATAAAAATCCTAAAAGAAAAGGGTTTAAAAGTAGCGACAAAAATCGAACCAGCAACACGTTTTTGGACTGCGGAGGACTATCATCAGGATTATTACAAAATCAAAAAGAAACTCCCATACTGCCACGCATACAAAAAAAGATTTTAAGCTAAGTTTTTCAACATTACATAATCATCCATGACGTAGCCACCGCCGATATCATTGACTATTGATTTCTCTTTTACAAAACCATTGCGTTCATAGGATTTTATTGCAGACAGGTTCTCTTTATTGACATTGAGGCAAATTGAGGAATAACCTTGTTCCTTGACTAAGTCAAAAACTTTCATTAAAGCTGCTGTACCAAAACCTTTGCCATGGAATTCAGGATAAAGATAAAGTTTATGCAGCTTTGCGCAGCTCGTAACATCTGAATATGGACCAGTCGAACAAAAACCAAGTTTTATGCCATCGTGAAAAACAAAATAATAATCAGTATTTTCTTGTTCGATCTCATGCTTAATTTTCTCTTCAGAATACATCCAGTTCAACATATATTCGATTTGTCCTGGAGGTAAAAGGTCAGTGTAACATGCAGTCCATATTTCACTGGCATCCGCCCGTAAAAACGGAATATCTTTTTGGCTTATTTTTATAAATTCTATATTTTTCATATTTCCAGAATATTTTCTATTTTAGTTAAACATTCGCAACCGTCTTTTCTTACAACAATTAGGTCTTCGAGGCGAACTCCTCCCCATTCTGGATAATACAAACCAGGTTCAACTGTAATCACTTCGCCACCTTTCAATGGCTCGTTATTCCTTGGATTTAATGATGGGTTTTCGTGTATTTCCAATCCGAGACTATGTCCAAGCCCATGGAAAAATCCAAAATTATGTCCATTTTTGCGACCAGTTTTAAAGCCTTGTGCTTCCATTAGTTCCTTGGCTGCCTTGTGGATTTTAGATGGTATCGCGCCGGGTTTGATTAAAGTTTTGGCATGTTCGCGCGCCTCAAAAACAGCTTTGTAAGCTTTTTTTACAATGTCTGGAGCTTTGCCTTTGACCAAAGTTCGAGTTATATCACCCCAGTAACCAGTTTTTTTAATTCTCGGAAAAATATCTATAATAATAGTTTTGTCAGCAAAGATTGGACCTGAGCCAGTATTGTGCGGTTCAGCAGCCTGGCTTCCACAGGCGGCTATTGTGGAATCAGAAAAACCTCCACGCCTAATCATCGCAATATTGATTTCAGCTTGCAAGACCTCAGAAGTCAGAATTTTTCCATCCCATTCCAGAATATTATCATTATTGACTGATGCTTCTTTAATAATATCTATTCCGCGCTGCATAGCTTCTTCGGCAACACGCATTGCTGTATTAATATGAGTTATTTCATTTTTTGATTTATATTGGCGTTGTGGATAAAAAGCAGTTTCTACCGCATGAACAGCTAAGCCTTTCTTTCGCAAAGCATCCGCCAAAGCAAGCGGAAAGTCACAAGGAACTCTGAATTTGGAAATATTCCGGCTCTCTGCCAAAGAACAAATAACATCTAAATTACCAGCCTTCTCGTTTTTCAAAAAATCATTGCGCTCAAAAATCGCAATATTCGGCTTAGATTCTTTTTCAGCGCGATCCTGTTCCAAAGCAGAAACAATGACAGCTCGTTCTTCGAGACATGAAAAATAAATAAAAGGATCGGGAGCCTGAAAACCGCTGGCGTAAAGCATGTCCGCGGAGGCTTCTCCTGTCGCAAAAATTAAATCAGCTTTATTCATATTTTACCTAAATTCTTATTTGAGTTTGCAAAAAGCGTCTCTTAGTATAAACTAATAATAGTAAATAGTCAAATAATTGAAAAAACACAGGAGTA
>Ga0307988_1000897_pt1 | contig 18675 bp, 9 predicted proteins | sample EllFjometagen183_FD_203166 | JGI IMG/M metagenome (GOLD analysis project Ga0307988, IMG submission 203166) | Marine microbial communities from Ellis Fjord, Antarctic Ocean - #183 | ecosystem: Environmental > Aquatic > Marine > Unclassified | place: Southern Ocean | collected 2014-10-08 | reverse complement strand
TGGCAATACCGGGCTTGAAGTATCACTTCTCGGCATGGGGGGATTTCATCAATGCGAAGTAGCTTCAGACGTCGTGGCAGAAGTTGCTGATGAATTTATATCACTCGGGGGAAATTACTTTGAAACTGCTAGAAGTTATGGTTGCGGCGGCAGTGAATCTAAAATTGGACGAGCCATCGCCGGGCGACGAAAAGAACTCGTTTTGGCCTCAAAAACTACTCAACGTAATAGCGAAGGGGTTTGGCGTGAACTAAATGAAACGCTTGAAGAATTACAGACCGATTACCTTGATCTTTATTTTATGCACAATGTATTCACCCAAGAAGATATTAGAGCTATAACCGCATCAGATGGTGCGTTGAAAGCATTTACCCGAGCCAAAGATGAAGGATTAATCAAACACCTCGCGATAAGCACACATTGGCCATTGCGCCTGCTTAAAGCTATTGATGTCATTCCTTATGAAGCTGTACTTATCTGGGGAAACTATCTGGATTACTGCAATTACCCCGAAATTCCAAATATTATTTTGCCGGCTCTGCGCGAACGAAATATCGGTACTTTGACGATGAAACCACTTGCTGATGGTTATTTGCACAATTCTGTGGATGATGCTTTTCGTTACGCTCTGAGGAATAATCCAGGATGTGTAGTCAGTGGGTTCAACAGTGTCGAAATGCTACGCGCTGACGCGGCGGCTATTTGCCGGGGTGCACTTGATGATGATGAAACTGCCAAGCTTCTGCAAAACGCGCCGGAACTTGGCGATTATGTTTGTCGCCAATGCCCGAAATGTTCAGTCTCAGAAGGCGATTTACTGAAAGGACTATTCGAACTGGAGGGCAAATTTGATCGTCAAATGGATGATTTGCGTCCTGTCAATGCCGGAACTTACGCCTTGCGCCAGCGCCTGAGCAAGTGGTTCGGCAACGCCGAGCGTGCTCAGGATGCCTTTACCCAAAACAGCAATTTTCTTGACATCAATAAGGAAAACTTTTCTCCCTGCCTTTACGGCATAAACATCCCCCGTAAAATAAAAATAGCAAGCGCGAAGCTAAGCAACGGGAAATTGCACAAAATATAAAGTTAATTTACTTCTTCTTAGCTGCGGCTTTTTTCTTATCTCTTGCATTCAGACGAGCGATAATTTTATCGCGGTTCTTGATAAGTTTTTTCATCTCCGCGTCATCTACTAATTGATATTTTCCGTCTTTTTGAATTATGCCGGGGAAGTTCTTCAAATAATTCACGTAATAAGCATTTTTACCAGTCACACATAAGTCAAGAAATACCTTAGCAGACTTTGGGTCACGCAATCTGTTTAGCATATTAATATACGAAGATCTAAAGTTACTGTTAATTTTGGCAAATTCGGCCCATGGTAAAGCAATCTCTATCATACGCAAATCTCCACAACGCGAAATTCCTTCGCACGCTGCCTGAAAACTACTCATATTCCTGCTATTAGGTTCATCCAAACTCGCAATTAACTTCTTCCACGACTTCGCTTTAAGGCTTACTCCTCCATGAATCGGAATATATAGAAGTTCCCGTTGCTGATTAACATCAGCTGTTTCCATTTCATCGCAAATATATTTAACACCAGTATCTTGGTCCAGTTTACAAAGCACCCTGATCATTTGATTGCGTCTATGGCGATTATTATTATCATTAGGAATATCGTCTAAAGCCTTCAAGAGCAAAGGTAAATCTGATTTTTTTAAAATTCTTACTGAACGGTTCTGAAGTACGTTTGTTGCCGCTTGTATACTTTGATAATTACCACTATCCAAAAGTTTGATTACCACGGAGCGCAACTTATTACTGCGCATGCTAACCAAAGCATTAATAATAGATGATGAATTCCTATTAAATGAACCGCTATCAAGCATTTTTAACAAAGCTTTTTCAGCTTTTTCACCGCCCAGGTATCCAAGAATATTTATGGCTTGGGATGAAACAGTAGATGAACCTTTATTAACCAGCAGTAAAGCTGCTTGAAGCAGTTCATCTTTCTGACTACCGTTTGCAAGTTTAGCTTTGATTGCTTCTTTGAGTTTGGTTCGCATTGCGACATCAGCATCAGCCTGTTTACGCAAAGCAGCTACATTTTCGTTTTGTTCTTCAATTAGCTCAGTAATTTTGTCAATTTCAGCGGCTTGTTCCCCCTGAATTCTAGCCATTTCCGTTAATGTTCCGGTGTTGCATCCATAAATAAAAGCTGCGACAGGGATAGCGATTAAAGCAGTCAATACATTCCTCATAACAATTCTCCTTAATTATTAATTTCTCTATTTTATTAAGAGCTAAAATAATCTAATCCTTTCAACATATAAGTGCAAGTATATTTGAAATATTTTTTTATTCAAGAAGGCAATTTCGTAAATTTGAATGTCGTCGGGTTACACTTTGCAATGCCTCTGAAAGGATTTTTCTATCTGTCCATAAAACTGCTCGTTTTTCGGCTCGGCTAATCGCTGTATAAATCATTTCGCGTGTCATTAATGGCGAAAGTTCCGATGGAGTTATTATTAGAACTTGCTGAAAGCCTGAGCCTTGCGCCTTGTGAACTGTTATCGCATAGGCTGAACTGAATGCGGGGAGCAAGTTTAAGTCAAAACTTCTGAATTCTTTTTTATTCACATCAGAACTTGGAAAAAATGCTTTCAAATCACCCTTTTCATCCGGCCAGATCATACCTGTATCACCATTAAAAAGGTCCATAGCGTAATTATTTTCATTGATAATAATCGGCTTACCTTGATAAAATAATTGTCGATTGCGTTTCGTCTGCGGCATAAGCAATTGTTCGATAAGATTATTAATTACTTCTGAGCCATACAAACCACTGCGATGAACACAAATAACTCTAAATTTATTAAATAATTCATAGGCACGTTCAACAGATTTTTCATGCTGAAAATTCAAGTACGGCATTTGCATGCCATCAAAGTCAACGATCACTTTCTTCAAATAAACATCCAGATGTTCTTCAAATTCATGCTTAAGCCATGGAGGCAATTCAAGCACTGCAATCTCGCCGCTGGAATCATTGCACATTGCGTCAACAATCTTTTCCGCGTCAATAGCGGAAGGCTTTTCGGGAAGTTCACGAATTGCCGCCGCGCTCAAGCCCAGCCCTTTGTCCGACGCAAAACGATAATTTTCTTTTAGTTCTACCACATTTTCTGATAAGCTTTTATTTTCTTTAGCTGCCAGACAAAAATCTCTTAGCACCATTCCAGACTCTACCGAGGCCAGTTGTTGCATATCTCCTAACATAATTAATTTAGCTGTAGACGGTATTGCCTCGAACAATGCTTTCATTAAACTCTGAGAAATCATTGAGGCTTCATCCACAATCAGAACGTCTAAAACTAATTTATGACTATGATTGTAGCGAAAATGCGGTGTTCCTGGACGACTGCCCAATAAACGATGTATTGTCGATATGGGTAATTTTTGCAGCATTTCTTTTATTTCATCCGAACAAGTCAAGTTTGGAATCTGAGCCAAAATAGATTCTTGTAAACGTGCTTGGGCTTTTCCTGTAGGAGCACATAAACTAATTTTAATTTCAGGGTTTCCCTCCAGAAACTTTGCGCTGATCGCGGTAGCAACCGTAGTCTTGCCGGTTCCCGGGCCACCGCTAATCACGGTCAAATTCTGTCGTAAAGCTGCAAGTACCGCTAATTTTTGGCTGTCTGTTTCTGAGCATATCTTTGCGGATTCTGTTTCAATAGCACAGCGTTCATAAATAACTTTTGCCAGTCTCTGTTCACAAAGCCAATCCCGATATATATACAACAAAGATTCGTCCAGCACCAAGGGAACAAAATCAACTTTTTCGAGGATCGGTATTGATACAGCCTTGGTCAGTGGACGTAATTTTTCACACCAGTTTTCAGGGATCGGAAAATTTTGCAAAGTTTTTCGAATTCCAGCTATCCGCATTCCAAAGTCGTTCAAATCATCAAAATAGTCATTGAGATCTCCGCTAAATTCAGAGAGATTCAGACAAGTATATTTACGTTTGACCGAAGCATTACTGACCAATGCCGCCGCCAAAAACAAAGCGTAGTTATCGTTTTCTCCAGCACTACGGCAAACAAATCCAGCAAAGCTCAAATCCAAAGCAGATAATAGCTTTGAATCAAGTTCTTTCAGTTGTTCTATAAGTATTTTTTCAGTCATTATTCATAATTATCTAATTTATTCTCAATTTGCTTGATAAAATCTTTTTCAACTTGCGTGATTCTATTCTGTGTTTTCTCTTTATAAATTTCGTATTCAGCATGTGCTTTTTTAATTGCTTTCTGATGGCTGATACTGCCAGAATGCTGTAATATTTCTTTGCCTGTCATTTTCAGGAAAGCATCTAACTGCTTAATCCAATCCACCATATACATCGGCGTACGGTTTAATGCTTGGATTTCAGCAATTTCAAGATATGCGGTTACCATTCTATTCAAAATATTCAATTCATCTTTTGAAAGATAATTTTTAGCTGTTTCGGCTTCTTTTTTCGTAGGAATTATCCCTTTAAAATGCGTTAAACCAATATGCTCTTTTGATGAATCCACTCGTTTATAAACAATCTCTGCCGCAGTTTCTCCGTGAGTAGCCCAATGCATTTTATTTTGTATGGTTTTGAATACTATCATAGATTGTTCTGTTTTGGGATCATAGTCAATGCTTGTTGCGTAAACGTCTAAAACTTTTCGCCAAAAAACTTTTTCGGATGAACGAATATCACGAATACGAGCCAAAAGCTCATCAAAATAGTTTCCACCTCCTGCCTCTTTCAGCAGTTCATCATTCATCGCAAAGCCTTTTATCAGATACTCTTTGATAAGTGCTGTTGCCCATTTCCTGAAATGCACACCTTGTGGAGATTTAACCCTGTAACCTACTGAAATTATCACATCTAGATTGTAAAATCTCACATCCTTTGTTTGTGTTTTACCCTCCACTGCTCCATGTCGAGTGGTGTGTGCAAAATTTGCACATACCAGTTCTTCATTAAGTTCTCCCTCATTGAAAATATTTCGAATATGTTTGGATACAACGCTTCTATCTCTTTGAAAAAGTTTCGCAATTTGGTCGATATTTAACCATACAGTCTCATTTCTAAAATGTGTTTCAATTCGAATCCTTCCGTCTTCGCTTTGGTAGATTATGAGTTGATTATTTTTCATCTTTTATTCTTCTTTTCGTTAAATATTGGTGATGTGTATTCATTATACAAATTAAATAAATATTCGATTCGTGAATTTAAATGTCATATCTTTTATTTCATTCCAGCTTAATGGCATTTAAATTTTCCTCTTAGTAGTTTATTGATTTACAAATATAAATGACATAAATGGTTTATCAAGGTTTATCGTCTAAAGGTGTCCACTTCCACATAATTGTTTGCCAGAATACATTAGGTTTCGGGACAAAACTTTGATTCGTCCAATGAGCAAAATCTTTTTGTAAAATAACAGCAATGCCAGAAGCTATTGACAATATTTCATGTATTGTATTATTTAACTCAGAAAGATAAAAAACTTTATTCTTTTTGTCAAGATACATTTGCTTATAGCGTTGGCACTTTGCTTCGTTCGATTTTTCTGGTCCATGAATAATTAAAGCACCATACAAAAATGCATCTATAAATTGTCTGGTGTTGTTGAAATATTCATGCAAGCACGTATCACCTGAATGATCTGCAATCTTCCCATCTAAAAATTTATTAAAGTCATTTTGTCGTTTTACAATATTTTCTCTTTTGACACAATCAATAAAGTGTTTATATCGATTACAGGTTCTATTTAGCAAATCATCCTGTCCAGTAAATTGTCTGATACAAGTCAAAGCAAATACTGTATGTTCAAATGAGGGAAGATTAGCCTTCGTGCCGTTTTCTTGATGCCAACTTACTTTTGTAGGCATTTTATACCATTCACTATCTTGTAGTACCTTTATAATTTGAATAAAATGAGCAAAAAGGTCAGAATCTTTTTGGCTAAAACAAGAAATATTTCTAATGCTTTTGTCTGCGTTTTCTTGATGTTGTATTGCTTTTTTCATATGTTCGCTTAGTCCTCAAATATATTTTCTAAGAGTTGCAGGATTTTTAACTCGGGTTTAATACTGTAAATCCCGGTGTCCGCAAAATCATTTTTCACGCCTCGAACATAGACATAAAATGCGCCACCAATATGTTTTTCAAAGTCATAGTCAGGTAGACGTTTTTTTAGATATTTATGTAATGAAAACAAGTAAATCGCGGATTGTAAATAATAGTAGCTTTCATACATGCTCTGCGCCATGCCGTCCCGATAATAATCATTCAAACTAGAGCCAAGATCATTACTTTTCCAGTCAATGATGTAATAACGCCCATTTGATTCAAATACCAGATCAATAAAGCCATTGACAAAACCGCGCAACGCTACGGCAGGCAAGTTTGATTTGCGCCCACTCAAATGCTCAAGCAGTTCATTTATTTTTGCTGAATCCAAAACTTTATCAGCCGGAAAAAAGAACTGCATTTCAGGTCGATAATCTTCCTTATTCAAATCACACAAGCTCATAAGACCATCTCGACCAGGTAGTGGATAAGCCAAAACATTTTCCAGCATATCACAAATTTGCGTATAACGTTGAGCTTCGGATTGAACAAATTGCGTACTCCCCTTCCCTCCTTCGATCATGCCGAAAATAAATAATTCTTCCTTTATCATTCTCTCAATTGATTTTTTCTTACGCCAGTCAGTGGATTTTACATCCGCAAAGTTAAACTTTTCAAAGATCGAATGAATACAATTACCAGCTACCGGACCACGCGGAAAATCTCCAAGCGTTAGAGAAGCTGAAAAAAGATCAATATTTTCGACTGGAATATTATCACTTTCATTATTTTCGTCATCATCTCCAGGCTTAATCTCATGTTCCTGATGGCTGCCGGCAGTAATCGCGGAAAAACTCATAATTCCCCAATCGCGTGGAACTTTCCTGATTTCCGGCAAAGTATTCCATTCAGGAGCTTCAATATCGTTACTTAATTTTGTACTTAAATAATCTATAGAAACATCAATTATTTCAATATTATCATTATCCTGCCAAGCTGGTGAAATTCCCAGCTTATTGCCATTTGCGAGGAAGTCATCTAACACATCTCTATCACGGGAATATTTTGCTAAATAAGCAAGCCCGCTTTTACTGGTCTCCCTGATTTCTCCCCAGGTAAAACAACAATAATTCTGTGCTCTGGTCAAAGCCACATAGTTAAGGCGGATTAATTCACCTAAAACTTCTTTGCGGTACAGTAAACGGCTTTTCTCAAACTCTTCTCCAGTCGTATTGATTTCAAATTTCTGTTGATATTCATTATCTGGATCATGATAGAAAAAATCTTTTTCACTATTTTTTATAATAAATTCTTTCTGCCAAAGGTTAGCGCAGAAAACTATTGGGAACTGTAAACCTTTGCTCTTATGTACAGTCATTATTTTTACCGCACTTTCATCACTCTCTAAGCGTAATTCATGCTCGTCTTTTTCTTCAACATCATTAATTTGTTGGTGCAGCCAGTGAATCAAAGCAGTAGGACTTAATTGTTTTAAAACAACTTGCTGATGCAGTAGTTCCATAAGATGCATTAAATTAGTCAAACGCCTCTCGCCTTGTACTAGAGTCAATAAATTTGCTTTCACATTGCATTTTGATGACCGTAAAAACTGGAAAAACATCTGAATAAAACCTTTTTCCTGCCATTTTTGCAAAAGCATAAAAAATACTTCCTGCCATTCTTCCATTTCAGAAATACCGCTGTCATTTCCCAGTTCTTCCAAAGCTAAAGAATCCAGCGCGAACAAACTTGTCGCTAATACGCTTTTGACTCTGGTAGCATTACCCGGATTAATAATCGCGTTGAATAAAAGTAAAAGCCCGGTAGCTTCATCTGATTCAAAAATATTGCCGCTCTGCTGCAAAGTCGCATGGACTCCGGCACTTGCCAATTCATCATAAATAGCCAACGCATCTTTGTTGCGCGCTACCAAAACAGCTATATCACGCGCTCTGACAGGTTCTGTTTTCTCACCTTCATCTTCAAATCTCGCTCGCGGTTTACCATTTTCATTCATCTGTCCAGCTAGGGATAATATAGAAACTATTTTATCACATATAGATTTATTAAATATTTTCAGGGCATCGCCTTTATTCATTTTACCACAATTCATTATTTTTAGTTTGCGGTCATTATCGTCGGCGTCCTCGATAATCAGTTCGCGTTGTTTACGCCCGGCAGTGGCTGGCAAATACTCTATAGATTTTTCGATAAAAGGGTTTTTTATATCAAAAACAGTATTAAAAGCCTTCAGCAATTTTTCATCTGAACGATAATTCTTTGTCAAAGTGCTTTTTGCTTCAATACTAAGCCTTTCGGAAACCTGCAAATAAGAAAATATATCAGCTCCACGAAACTGGTAAATCGACTGTTTGGGGTCACCGACCATTAGTATTAAAGCTTCATCATTTTTAAATATTTTTTTGAAAATCTGAAACTGCAGGACATCTGTATCTTGAAATTCATCAAGCATAACAACCGGAAATTCTTGACGAATCAGTTTACAAAATTCTTCTGAGTTCTCTACCGCTTCATGCATATCTATAAGCAAATCATCAAATGACAATACGCCTTCATCCAGTTTTTTCTTCTTCAAAACTTTATTTTTACAGACATATTTTATGAAATCATATTTTAAGCTGACAAGGTGATTTTGAATAGAATGCTCCATTTTTTCAGCAAGCTCCACTAAGCGATCAAAATCTTTGGGTAATTCGCCCGCAGAAGGGATATAATCTTCAAAGCCACTCCAATTAGGTTTAGGTCTTTTCTTTACTGCGTGCTTAGCTTCATTAAACACTTGAATCAAAGCAAAAACATCATCAAAGGCAGTGAAACAATTGATAGCTTTTTCTAATTCCTCTTTGAAATATTTTTTGAAATTATCCTTTTTTTCACCTAGTAAATAAAGCAAATCACTATTTAAACAACACTCTTCAAATTCAGCGTATAAATCACGCAAAGAATCTTGAGCAACTACTGCTGTAATATCAGTCAGAGGGGCGCTTTGAATATTTTTTAATAAAGCAAGCAAATCTTTAGGTTTCCAATCTAAAGATTTTATGATTTTTAATTCAAGTTCATCATCAATATTATAGAATTTTGTGCGCCAGTAATCATTTACAACTTCTTCCAGAAATGGTCGGTCATCACTAATTAATTCAAGATTAAAACGACTATTGCTTTCAAAACTAAAGTTATTAAGCATTTTTCGACAGAAACCATGAATCGTAGAAATTGAGTTTTCATCAAAACTGAGCAAGGCTCTGCGCAAAATCAAAGCTTCTTTATCATTTTTTTCATAAGTCTTAAGAGTAGATAAAATCTTTTCACGGACACGATGAATAAGTTCAGCAGTCGCGGCTTCAGTAAAAGTAACCAGAAGAATTTCCGAAATTTCAAGTTGACGTGTGTTACCATCAGGCAAAACAACACCCTCGAGCAACAGGCGCAGTACAAGATTTTCCAGCGCTGTAGTTTTACCTGTCCCCGCGCTGGCTTCAATCAAACTCTGCGTACCCAGTTTCAAAGAATGAGTAGACATGTCAAATTCTTTAATCATTTGCCACCCCCTAAGCCCAACAACTCCACTATTTCTCTTGATGTTTTCTCAAATTCATCTGTTACATTTAATTTTTTGCCAAAACAACAATTAAAATATGAATCTTCGCCTTCGCCTGTTGAATAATCACTTCCTTCCCATTTTTTGACTGCGGCATTTTCCCCGCTCTTGATATATGCCAGCGAACTATCAGGGAAGAATGCCAAAGGTTTACGCAAACCCTCAAGATATAATTCAGTTAAACGAGTTAGAGTTTCTTTTGCTGAATTTATACTTTCTGATTTAAAAGGCTGCTCTTTGTCTCTGCCAATCAATTGCAATTTTCCACTATCCGGAAAAACGTCCATGGCGCGCGCGGCAATATCATATATTGAAGCTCTTATATGATGCTTTGCCTTATCTTTTATATTTGAATACTTGAATTGTATTTGTTTAGTTTCACCATCGACAATATAAAAATCATCGAAGCTTGCCTGCAACATGATTCCGTTATCAAAATTTTGTTCTTTAGTCACAGTTTCTACCGGATTAACAATTACGGAACTGATTTTTTCAGCAAAAGGTGAAAATTTTTCAAAGAACTTATCGAATTCAATATCACCCCAGGCTTTAGCTGGTAAAACACCTTCAGCATGAAAACGTTTTTGCAGTATTTCTTTTAGTTCATTTTTGTCATATTCATTCCATTCCGGCAAATATTTTTTAATGATTGAATCAGCCAGTTTATAACTCTCAAGTCCGCTTTCTATCTCGAAACTTTCGCTGTCCTCAAGTTCTGGCAAATCTCTTATTTGAGGATAAACCTGCAGGCATTTCTGTAAAAAGTATTTAGCTGAATTAGTGAAAAAATCACATAAATCATCTAGGTCAATACGATATAATTCTTCGGGTATTTCTAATAATTCATTATCCACAAAATTATTCGCTTTGAAGTCCTTAAAACGAAGCTTCGCTAACTCTCTGTCTTCCGCTGAATATGAAATTAGATTATCTGGGATTTTTATTCCCAGCTTCTCTGCATAACTGTCTTTTGCATTTTCGGCGATAAAGTATTTCCAACTGAAAGCCTGTAAAGGATGTAAGGTCGCCAAAATCTCTTTTGATAATGAATAATATTCTTCGATATAATCCAATAATTCACACAAAACCACACTCGGCAGACGCGGCTCATTGTCTTTAACCCCCTGCCCAACATAGCTAACATAAAAATAATCTCGTGCCGACAGTAAAGTTTCCAAAAACAAATAACGATCATCTTTGCGCGCCGAACGGTCACCGAGACGCGGTTTATATGCCATCAAATCAAAAGATATTTTCTTCTCTTTGCGTGGAAAACTCTTTTCATCAAGCCCTAATAGGCACACGACTCGTGCCGGAATACTACGCAGTGGACGAGCTTCGCAAAATGTTATTCCGCCCCTCAAGAATCCACCACTAACCCGGGCTTGTTTGAAAAATTCAGATATTTCATCATAGATGATCTCAAAACTAATTTCATCATCATACTCGCTTTCCAGCACACTGTCTAAAGTAGTTTTCACAGCTTCACGAAGCAAAGCGACCGAAGACGCGAAATCATCAGATTCAGGAAAGAATTTATTTATCACGCCATTAAGAATTTCATCCCACCATTGAATAGAAAAAGTTTTTTCTTCTATATCGCTATCACTATTTAATTTCACTCGTAAAGCGAATAAACCTTCAAGGAATTCAATAAGGTTTCCGAGCAAGACCGCGTTGCCGCCTTCGCAACAATGGAATGGGAGAATATCTTCGTCACCAACAGCAAAAGTTTTACCAGCGTCCTCAGCTTCACTTCCAAAGGCGAAACCGGCGAGGATTCTTTCAATCCCCTGCCTCCAGGATTGTTCGTTGAAATTGATACCGACAGTTTCCTCGCGAAAGTCACCGTCAACTCCCCAGAAAATCTTTGCGTCAATAATCCATTGCCGAACAATCGTAACCATTTTTTCATCCATTCCGAAAGCCTCCGCGACTGCCGGAGTTTCCAGAATGCTCAAGACTTCTGATGCTTTAAAACGGCTGCGAGTTATCTTCAATATATTCAAAAATGTTTCAGCTTCCAGAGATGCGCTGGCTTGACTGCGGTCAGCCAGACTGATAAAGCAACGGCGTGGATCATCGTCAGCTCTCGATTTAAACACAGCCTCAATATATGGTGAATATTTGTTAATATCCGGTGTTAAGACCAAAATATCTTTAGGCAAAAGTGTTGGGTCATTCTGGAACATCGCGCTCAAGTTTTCGAATAAAACCTCGACTTCACGCATCGGAGTATGACAGGAATGCACCTGAATACTGCGGTCATCAGGAGATATTTCCATTTTTTCAGGAATTGTGCTAAACTGAATATCACGCTGTATTTTATGCAGAAGAGTTTTTGCTTCATAGCAATCATCAAAAACGGTTTCAGCTTCTTCATCTGTTGAACTCAGCAAAGCAAAAAATTCTTTTCCTTGCCCGGCCATGGAAGTCAATAAAGGATTACCCGAATCAAGTTCAATATCTAACTGACAATCAGCTTTTTCAACCATTTGCAAATACAGTTTAGCGCGTTCACTCAAATCATATTGCCATTCGGCTTCGCAGGGATTCAGATAGTAAAAATATACATCAATGTATTGAGATACACCAAAAAACAAATCCAGAAAAATCGGTGCCATTGCCGAGAAGCCGAATAAGAATATCCGTTTAACTTTTTTTAGTTCCTCGAAATCCACTCCCTGCAATTTTGACTCCTTATATATTTCAGGATAAGTAAATTTCAGAAAATGCCAGTAGAGATCGGCAAAATGAAAACCTTTGGTATGCGGCACTACTTTATGCCATAATTTAGCCTGCCAAACGCTATGCGGATTGTCTTTGTATGGATTATTATTAAAGGACCATTTACGCACAATATCTGGGCGAAATATAAGATATTGTTCAAACAAATTAGCGATACGTTGTGAAAGCTGAAAAGTTTTTATTTTGGTCGGATCATCAGCCAGGTATGAGCGTAATGGTTTAAAGTCTTCATCATTTTCCGCTAGTTCCGGCAATATTTTGAAAATATCCCAGCAAAAGACTCCCAGATCAAGTGCATTTTCTTTTTTACCGTTGAGTATGGGATTAAAAACGTATTCCGAGGCAAATTTTTGTGGGAATGGAAATTCAATATTTGCCGAAACACCCTGAATCCTTGCCAACTCCAAGCGCAGGTAGCGTTCCATACCGCGGCTTTGAACAATAACCGTCTCTGGGGTCAGGATAGATTTACCGCATGGGGTATTCATACGTTCAGCGAGATCTGCGGTCAAGTTTTCCAATCGATTTGAACTAATCAAGTGAAATTTATTAGATTTTCCAAACTCCCGAACCGATACCATTAGAACTCCATAATTAAGCTGTTGTTATAACTTAACACAGAATTAAATCTTTTAAATAAATATTTTAATCTTTAACTAAAAATCTTTAACTAAAAAATATCTGATCCAAACATTTGTTTGGGCGTGGTCCCGCGACGAACCGCGGGTCGCCATCGGCGAAACAATCCACGGCAAATTATCTCTCGCGAGAGCGCACAGCTAAGGTTAGCAGCCTACGACACCATCGCAAAGCGATGCGGAGAACATTGCACTCATGGCTCATATTAATAATTACTCATTGACAACTCGAACGCTCGCATCTTTTCAAAAATAGCTTTGCGCTTTTTGAAAAGCCTCGCTTATCGAGAGCGGAATTGGCCTGATGCGCCCTGCGGGCTTAAATTTCGACCGTTGGAGACGGTCGACCATCGTGTTCCGCCGCTGGATTACGGAGGCGTTACATCCGCCTTTTTTTATTTAGTTAAAGACTAAAAGCCTAAAGTCCTCTCATGATTTGAGGTGTTTTTAAATTAATATTAAAATATCAATAAAAAAGTATCTATTTACTCTTGCTTTTTTATTTTCATGCATTATAATGGTAATAGATACTTTTATATCAATATAAAAAGATTAATTAAAAACAGGGATTTATATCGTAATGGAATATCCAATTTACACAGTAGAAACCGAATGTCAGGACTGTTACAAGTGTGTCCGTCATTGTCCGGTTAAGGCAATAAAGGTCGGAAATGGTCACGCGAGTGTTGTTCCCGAGCTCTGTATTGCCTGTGGTCACTGTGTAGAAATCTGTCCGGCTCACGCGAAAAAAGTTCGTGATGACAGTATAAAAGCCAGAGAACTTATAAAAACTAAGAAAGAAGTCTACGTATCTCTCGCGCCATCTTGGATCAGTGATTTTGAAAATTTTTCTCCCGCAAAGATGATTGCGGCTTTAAAACAACTTGGATTCACCGGAATAAGTGAAACCGCTCTTGGAGCGCAAGCAGTAAGTGCCAATGTCGCCAAGATGCTTAAAAATCATGAGCGCGGCGCACTTATATCTTCCGCTTGTCCGGTTGTCGTTGATTACATTCGCAAATATCAAGATAAATTTGTGCCGGCAATTAGCAAATTTTTATCCCCTGCCCTGGCACATGCTAATATATTACGTCATACTTACGGAAAAGATATTGCTGTAGTTTTTATTGGACCATGCATTGCTAAAAAGAATGAAGCTGACCGCCATCCTGAACTAATAGATGCGGCTCTGACCTTTAACGAATTGCGTGAATGGTTTGCGTATGAAAACATTGATTTGAATAATATCATCAGCAATGATAATGAAACTTTTATTCCAGAAGAAGCCGAAGAAGGCGCGATTTATCCTATCGGCGGCGGTATGAATAAAACACTTCAGCTTATTCCAGAATTCAAAGATGTGATTCTTTCTGACTTTGATGGCTTGGAAAACCTGAAACTTACTTTAAATGATCTAAAACCTGAAGAAGTTGAAGAACCGGTTTTTATTGAAGCCCTCGCTTGTCACGGAGGATGTGTTCATGGTCCGGGAGTTCAACATAAATCTCCTGGTTTGGTCGAACGCCTACGCATCATAGGAAACTGCCATTTACCAACGACCAGCCCTGAACGTAAATATGATATAGATATTACAGATAGTCAGGAAGCGGATAAAGTAGAAGACCGCGAAGTTATGCTTGAGGAGTTACAGCAAGCTTTACGTTCTATTGCTAAAACTACCCCTGAAGACGAACTAAACTGTGGTGGATGCGGATATGATTCATGCCGGAATTTCGCCACGGCTCTGGTACTGGAAAAAGCTGAAACATCAATGTGTGTGTCTTTCATGCGTAAAAATGCTCAGAAAAAAGCTAATGCTTTATTGCGCACAATTCCGTCTGGAGTAGTGATTGTAGATCAAAACTTGAAACTTATTGAATGTAATCGTCGCTTTGCTGAGATTTTCGGTGATACAACGCTCCAGATTTTTGATGCTAAACCCGGCATGAAAGGAGCTGACCTGCAGCGCTTAGTTCCTTTCTATGAACTATTCAATAATTGTTTAAACAGCGGCAAAGATATTTATAGAAATTCTTATCGTCTGGACAATAGACTGCTGGATATTACTATTTTTAGTATCGAAGTCAATGAAGTCGCGGGCGCGGTGATTGTCGATGTGACCAATACAGAACTGCGGCGCGAACAAATTGCGAAACGCGCCAGCGAAGTCATTAATAAAAATTTAAATACAGTTCAAGACATAGCTTGCAAGCTTGGTGAACACATGGCGGAAACTGAAATCTTACTACGCTCTATCAGTGAAGAATATGCTGATGACAAACTCCTTGATGATATTAAGAAGGAATTCAAGATGGAGGATAAAAAATGATAAATCAAGAATTATTTATAGATATGGGCTTGAGCCAGCGGACAAAAAATGGTCAGGATATTTGCGGTGATGTATTCAAATATTCTCAGATCCCCGGTGAACAACGCCTCGTGACGGTTCTTTCTGACGGCCTGGGCAGCGGTGTTAAAGCCAATATCCAGGCATCTATATGCTCTACTATGGCATTAAAGTTCACGACTGAGAATATGGAAATACGGCGTTCAGCTGAAATCATAATGCAGACTTTACCGGAATGTCAGGTCAGAAAAATCAGTTACGCGACATTTACTATTATCGATACGAACTTAAACGGGCAGACGAACATTGTTGAAATGGGAAATCCGCAATTCATTTTAATTAGAGATGAAGAGCCGCTTAATATTCCCCATAAAGATGTAAAACCAGAGAAGTGGGAAAATCGTGATCTGCGTTTTTATGATTTCAAAATACAAGTCAATGACCGTTTGATATTTTTTTCTGACGGCATCAGCCAGGCGGGTATAGGCTCAAACAAATATCCGACCGGATGGCAGGCTGATACTTGCAGACAGTATTTGGTAAAAACTGTCAAGGCAAGGCCTGAGCTTTCAGCCCACGAACTGGCAGACTGCGTAATTCGTGAAGCCTTGAGTAAAGAAAAAAATTATCAAGCTGCCGATGACATGAGCTGTGCGGTGCTTTATTTCAGAGAGCCACGCAAGATGCTCCTGCTGACCGGACCGCCATTTGAACATTCTCGCGATGCTCAATGCGCAAAAAGATTTGATTCTTTTGACGGAGACAAAGTGATTGCCGGAGGAACAAGTTCTGAAATCATCGCCAGAGAACTGAAAAAAGAAATAGTTTTGGATACTGATTCGCTATCGCATAATGCTCCGCCAGCATCAAAAATGGAAGACGTGGATCTGGTTTGTGAGGGAATGCTGACATTAACTCGTGTAGCTGAACTTTTGGAGAGCGATTATCGTAATGAGACTTTTTCACCAGCAAGGAAGATGATAGAGATATTTTTACGGAATGATATTATTACTTTTTTGGTCGGCACCCGGATAAATGAAGCACATCAAGATCCGAGAATGTCAAGTCAATTGGAATATCGTCGTAACATAATTAAGAGAATAGCAAAAAGTTTAAAAGATAAATTTTTGAAAGAAATAAATATAGAATACATCTAATTTCAAACAGGGAGCGGTACAATGGAACAAAAAAAACAGATTGTCAACAGGATTCTTAAAAAGAATAATCATGATGAAAGTCGCTTGATTCCAATTCTTCAGCAAATTCAGGGAGAATTCAAGTTCTTATCAAAGGAATTAATCAGCTATGTAGCCACTGAGATTGGAGTGCCGCCATCACAGGTTTACGGCGTAGCTACTTTTTACGCGCATTTTTCTTTAAAGCCTAAAGGTAAATACATCATCAAGCTTTGCGATGGAACAGCATGTCATGTAAAAAAATCTCACGGCATACTCGAAGCTCTTTACAAAAAGCTGGAATTGTCTGAAGAAAAAAGCACCAGTGATGACATGATATTCACGGTTGAGACAGTCAGTTGCCTCGGTGCTTGTGGTTTAGCTCCAGTAATGCTGGTCAATGAACAAGTTTACGGTCAAGTAACTCCCGAACAGGCAGAACAGATCATTGATGAATTAATAGAAACTGAAAAAACGATTAAGGGGACGATAAAATGAATAAGACAATAAATTTAGAAGCTATAGCTGAAAAATACAAAAAGGATGTTGCGGCTCTTGAACGCCGTATCGTTTTATGCGCCGGAACCGGTTGCGTTGCCAATGGAGCTTTAAAAGTTCGTGATGAATTAGTCCAAGAACTAAAAAAAGCCGGACTTGATACAAAAATTGAACTAGATGAACATGATGATGACTTCACTGGTACTTATGTATCTAAAAGTGGTTGTCAGGGATTCTGCCAAATGGGGCCCCTGCTCCATATTGAGCCGGACGGCATTCTCTACACCAAAGTAAAAGTTGAAGACGTTGCCGAGATAGTCGAAAAAACTCTTATCGGTGGAGAGCTCATCGAGCGTTTATTATTTCATGATCCTGCTACTGACAAATATTGCAAGGGCGATGATGACATTCCATTTTACAATCGGCAAAAACGTTTTGTCCTGAAAAACTGCATGATCGAACCTGATAGTATCGAAGAATATATTTCTAAGGGCGGTTACGAGGGTGTTCACAAAGCTGTTACAAAAATGACTTCAGAAGATGTCTGCAAAGATGTTCTAGCTTCAGGGCTCCGTGGTCGCGGTGGTGGAGGTTTCCCGACCGGACTAAAATGGAAATTTACTTTAGCCTATAAGAATGCTAAAAAATATGTAATCTGCAACGGTGACGAAGGCGACCCGGGAGCATTTATGGATCGTTCTGTCATGGAAGGCAATCCGCACAGTGTTATCGAGGGAATGATGATCGCCGCGAAAGCGATTGAAGGCAACGAGGGCTATGTCTATGTAAGAACTGAATATCCTCTGGCTGTCAAGAGAATGCGCCACGCTGTCGCTGCCGCTGAAAAAGCTGGCTTGTTAGGTGATAATCTTTTCGGTACAGACTTCTCTTTCAAACTTCAAGTAATGGAAGGTGCTGGGGCTTTTGTCTGCGGCGAAGAAACCGCGCTTATCGCCTCTATTGAAGGCAAACGCGGAATGCCGATGCCCAAGCCACCATTTCCAGCGGAAAGCGGTTTATGGGGCAAACCGACAGTTATTAATAATGTCGAAACTTTAGCATCAATCCCAATGATTTTACTCAACGGTCCTGAAATATACAAAGCTATGGGAACAGAAAAATCTCCCGGCACAAAAACTTTTGCTTTGACTGGGCATGTCGCTAATACCGGATTAATCGAAGTCCCATTTGGAACGACTTTACGCGAAATCGTTTATAACATCGGCGGCGGCGTTACAAACAACGCTGGCGAAGCTACTGGGGAAGATTTCAAATCTGTTCAAATCGGTGGTCCTTCAGGTGGTTGTCTAACTCCAGAAATGCTTGACATGCCTTTGGACTTCGACTCTCTCAAGAGCGTTGGAGCGATGGTTGGCTCTGGTGGTCTGGTGGTAATGAACAATGAAACATGTATGATTAAAATAGCACGTTTCTTTATGCAGTTTACCCAGAATGAATCTTGCGGTAAATGCGTACCATGTCGTGAAGGAACTAAACAGATGCTTGCTTTACTTGATGACATCATCGAG
>Ga0307988_1000896_pt1 | contig 18680 bp, 19 predicted proteins | sample EllFjometagen183_FD_203166 | JGI IMG/M metagenome (GOLD analysis project Ga0307988, IMG submission 203166) | Marine microbial communities from Ellis Fjord, Antarctic Ocean - #183 | ecosystem: Environmental > Aquatic > Marine > Unclassified | place: Southern Ocean | collected 2014-10-08 | reverse complement strand
CTTTCGACTTTCGACTTTCGACTTTCGACTTTCGACTTTCGACTTTCGACTTTCGACTTTCGACTTTCGACTTTCGACTTTCGACTTTCGACTTTCGACTTTCGACTTTCGACTTTCGACTTTCGACCTATTAGTGTGAATGCGGGTGCCGAGTCAGAGAGTGGGGTACTTCCAGTCGGTGTTGTTCCATAAGTTCTTGATCCATGAGAATCGTTTTAGGGTCACCCTGTTGAATGACACTCCCTCCATCAATGAGAATCATTTGCTCACAAGTTTCAAGAACTAACTCAAGATCATGTGTTGCCAGAATGAGCGTGCCTGCCATCTGAAGAAATAGATTAATAAAATTCCGCCGACCGAAAGGATCCAATTCTCGGGTTGGTTCATCGAATATTGTGAGGGCAGATCGTCGAGCTATACTGGTTGCAAGGCATACTCCGCGACGTTCACCATAACTTAAATGATGTGCTGAGCGTTCGTCGAATCCTCCCAAAGAAACTTGCTCCAGAGCCTCACGGGCACGTGTTTTAGCCTGAGCTTCAGATAGGCCGAGTGTATCCAGCCCAAAACAAACATCTTCAAGAACGGTTGGCATAAACAACATTTCATCAGGGTTTTGAAAAACGAAACTCATATCCTTACGTAAATCAGACAAGCTCTCTTTGCTGATGGAGACGCCATCAATCTTGATATCGCCCTGGGTTTGAATAAGACCTGAGATAGACATGAGCAGAGATGTTTTTCCAGCACCGTTTGGACCTACCAACGCCGTTTTAGACCCATGATCTAAGGTGAGGTTAACTTCATCAAGCGCAGCAACGCCATCGCTATACTTATACGTTAGATTGCTGATCTGAATTTTGCTCATACGCAAAAGCCTCGGTAATAAGGATGAGATAGGGTCCCAGCATTTTGATCGCTATGAATGCTTAATTTGACTTGTCTCATGATTGTCATGACAGGTCGCCTGAAAATCCACGCATTTGCATTGCCTGGTATACATTTTCTGCCCGTTCAAAACTATGTATCAAAAGGACCCCAATAATATTGGAGTAAACTTTAATTCGTTTCCAACCAGTGACTGATGAATGACGCATTTGGACAGCTCTTTCCAGAGCTTCAATTTCATCCAGAAGCAGAAAGAAATAGCGGTACATAAATGCGAGAATCGTTATCAATAGTCGAGGCATTCCCCACTGTGAAAGCTGCTTGAGGATATCATTAAAAGCCGTTGTCGAGGTGAGCAGTAGGAGAGTGAAAACACTAAAGAAGGATTTAAAGAGTGTCACAATCATTTGATCGAACTCGAAATTTCCTGAGTAAAAATTTACAATTACAATGAGGGCAGAAAAGGGGAGGACCAAGGCAGATCGGGAAAATAAAAAGGTGAGGGGGATCCTGGAGATTATTGCAATCATCAAGAGCCAGAATCCATAAAGGAGAATCCCGAAAAGAGCATTTCCGAAATTTAGGAGGGGGAGTCCCAAAAGAAGAAGTGCTAACATCGAAAATGCGGATAATAGTTTTTGTGAACTCTTTAAATTATGGATGGGACTCTTAAGCCTGGCGTATCGATCGATAAAAGCATGATTCATGAAAGTTGGTCCAGAAGTTCAGGCTTAATTTTTCGTAGAAAATCAAGAATAAGCAAGGTGATGGTGCCTTCGATCAAGCCGGTGACGCCATAGATAAGCATCATCGTTTTTAGAGCGACTGACATCTCCAACATATTCGAAGCCGCTAATTCCAAAGCACAAAGTATGGCTGATATTATTCCAGAGCCAACACCGGCAATTATCAAAGACCATCGTTCACCTGGTATAAGTCTGTAGAACCCATATCCAACGAAACAACCAACCAGGCCCATGTTCAATAAATTGGCGCCCAAGCTAAAGATTCCTCCATGTTGAAATAGGAGGGACAGGGCTAGAAGTGAAACCGCCATGATGATGAATCCAGCACGGGGACCTAACAGAATGCTAAGTAGGAGCGCCCCTGTTAAATGGACTGAGGTTCCGACTCCAATGGGGAAACTAAATAATTGTATCATGAACACAAAGCTGGCCAGCAAACCCATAAGTGGAATCTGTTCAGGCTTGATGGTTTGATTGACCTTTTTAAAGCTATAAGTCAGCGCGGTTACCGATACCCCAATGGTTCCGAGCGTAACAGGCGTACTTAGAAATCCATCAGGGATATGCATATCAGCTTTGCCTACGCCTTACGATAAAATACCAGACACTAAAAATGAAAAGAATATACCCAATTCCAGAGATAATCTTTTGAAACCGAGTGGTAGAGGGTGTCTCAACGGAGCTTGGACGCGACCCATCGACCATCACCTGAATAACTTTCCCATGACCCAGACCGTCGGAAACTTTTAAGGTCCAGATACCAATGGTATCAGGCTTGAACATAAAAACACCATTCTGGTCAGTCATACCCAGTTGAAATTCATACTCAGATTCTCCAGGTTGAAACACCTTGATATCTGAAAATTCCAGGGGATCACCGCTTTCATACGAGACCTGTATCCCATAGCCACCTTGAAGTTCAGTGTAGGTTACACCGTGTGCTGAAAGATCGGTTGCCAGAAACATCAAGAGAATTAAAATGACCATCTTATTGGCCTAGATAAAATGAATAAGAAGCTGCCTGGCGTCTGAAATGACAAATAGCAACGTGGAACCCTATCTGATCTGGATCCAGAGTGCTGACTCCATTCGAATTCATAGTGAGTGAATGGATTGCCTGGTCCTCTGACATGCTGCTAATGGGTACTTTCATCGGTTGACCTAAGGTCGAAACCTGGAGTATAAGTTCTGAATTCCCATTAACAATTTCAAGTTCTTGAGGTAATGTGGAAGACTCACTCCGAGTTAAATCCCCTACTTGAAGGGTGGTTTTTAACAGATAGGTAAAGGGTCCTTTCGATCGTTTTCTCAAATTAACATAAACCGTATAAATTCCTGGTTGTACTCCAAGAAAGGTGCAGATGTGTTCTTTCTCATGGGGGAGAAAGTCTAGAGGTGACTGTTTGCCATCAGGTCCCATTAAAAACGATTCTTGTATTAGATCGGTCTTGATCAAGAACTCACTTTTTCCCGGTGTGTGTCCACTTCGAAGCCGGATAGTGATGGAGTCTTGTTGAGCATATTGCGGAAAATCCGTAATCAGCCAATGTTCATGGGCAGAGAGCGTGGTTAGGGCAAGTAATAGGCTGCTCAATATTTTGGTGCGAAGAGGTATCATTCAAAAACGGTACATCAATGTGAGGTTAGAACGGGTTGCCCCGTTATCTGGTGAAAATTCAAGTCCAGTTTTGAAAATAATATCCTGCATACATAGGGGGAAATAGATTCCGGGAAGGAGTGAATACTCACCCTCAAAATCACCCAAAACTTCAAGACCGGCAGCGATGCCATGGGCGTCTGATGTTAAGGGAGCCCGCAGACCCAGTCCCCACCCATAAGCCAGCTCCTCTGCTTCATATTCACTGTAGAGATTTAACAAAAGGTTTTTGTGCCCGGGCAAAGGTTTATTGACGATGAGTGCAGCTGCAAAGACTTGTTCACCACCGAGAAGCTCTACACTTCTGTCAAAAGGCCTCTCATAAGTCACAGTCATTCCAATCTCAATCGGAGTATCTCTAGTAATCTGATATTGGGCTGAAAAAGCAATCGCCTCCATAAATGGGGACGGTCCGTGGGGGTAAAATGATGGCAGTGTGTTAGTATTAATGAGGTGGCCAAAACCAAATTTTGCGAAATGACCATGTACGTCGATCATGAAGCGATCGGTTATTCCATAGGACATGCCGGGAGTGAGTTCCCAATGATCCAGGTTGGGTTGATCACGATCATCCACCATATAATCATGGTGGAGATGGAAAACGAAAGCACCACGCGGAGCTGTATTATAGCTTTCCAGTGAAATGAATTCCATGGCATGATGTGCCTGAAGCGACATGGCTGCCAGTAATAGTATCCCGATAAAAAAAGCTCTGTTCCGTTTCATTGTAGTTCCCCCTACAGTTGTTGACCTGTTGTTGATCGTAATAGATCGATATGCTTCACACCCTTCATGGCGCGAATTGATTCGTACAATTTTCCGACTTGATTGGCTGGCCCCTTAGCTAAAATTATTTCCATACAATTATCATGATCGAGATGCACATGCTGAGATGAAATGATAATAGTGAAATAGTCATGTTGGAGTTCCATTAAATGGTTTACCAACTGGCCATGATGATGATCATATACAAAAGCAATAGCGCCGGCGATAGTTTCATCTTCTTTCCATTGCTTTCGCACCAATGCTTCTCGCATCAGGTCACGCAGGGCTTCCGACCTATTCTGGTAGTTTTGTTCCCTAATAAATTCATCGAACTTATCCAAGAGATCAGTTTCCACTGAAACGCCAAATCGCTGTAATTTTGTCATTATTTCTCCGTAAGGTAACACGAATGCACAATTCGTGCCACCATAATTACGATAATATTTCCATTCAAATGCTCGTCCGAGATTTAGGAAATGAAATCATATGCCATTATTATGTTATTGGTTTAATTAGTGCCTGTCTTTAGACTCTTTCTAGAAACCGTTAAAACGGTTTGTGACATTCAAGCTGCCCAGTAACCTATGACTTAAGTCGTTGGTTATTAAATACTTAAACAGCTCGTAACTGTTTAAACAGTTTCCTGTATTTTAAAGAAACAGCTACTTTATGGACAGACACTAATTAGTGTTATACTGTGTAAATATTTAGGTTTAAACCCCTATTAATTAGGTATTAATCAAGTCTAGCATTCACCATTTGAAAAATGCAATTTCAACGCATAAATAATAACAGGGGACACGATGCAATATACAAAATTAGGTAAAAGAGGACCAAAGATTTCAACCATCGGATTTGGTGCCTGGGCGATTGGCGGCATGAATTGGGGACCAACCGATGATATCGTTTCAAAAAAAGCACTTCACGCAGCTCTGGATGAAGGGGTCACTTTTATCGATACAGCCGATGTCTATGGCTTTGGACATTCAGAAGATCTTATCGCAGAAGTTCTCAAGGAGCGGGGTAAGGGAGATCTGATCATTGCCACCAAAGCTGGAAATGATTTTTACTATGCTGGAAAAGAAACCGATGACGGCTACGGGGCCATTCAGCAGAATTATAAAAAGGAATATTTGATTGAGGCTGCTGAAAAGAGTCTTAAAAGACTGGGTGTTGAAACATTAGATATCCTTCAGTTGCACAGTCCAGACCTGGAAAAGCTTGAGCGGGATGAACCCTGGGAGGCGCTGTCAATCCTCAAAGAGCAGGGTAAGATTCAACATGCAGGACTCTCAATCCAATCTTTTAAAGAATCTGAGCAGGCCCACCTATTGGATAAACATCATGATCTGCTTGATTGCATTCAGGTCCGCTATAATCTGCTGGAACGAAAGGCAGAGAAGGAACTCTTTCCTAAGGCGATAGAGCATGGCGTGGGCGTTATTGTCCGTATCCCCATGTTATTTGGGTTGTTGAGTGGCAAATTTAACAGAAAAAGTATTTTTGAAGGTGACGATCATCGTCGCATGAACCTGGATAAAGAAAAACTCGAGAGTTACCTGAGTAAGATGGAGTCCATGTCAGATGTTTTTGAACGGTATCCTGATTGGAGTCCTGCCCAAGTTGCTCTCCGGTTTGGAATTAGTCATCCGGCTTGTCATGTCTCTATACCCGGTGGAAAAACACCTGTACAGGTACAGGAAAATTCACGAGCTTCAGATATGCCGGAAGTCACGCTTCTCAGGTAATAGGAAACCTCTCCATGGGTAAATTTAAGAAAATTATGATTACAGGAGCCAGTTCGGGAATTGGCCATCAAATGGCGCTGGACTATGGGAGACAGGGAGCTTCCCTTTGGTTGTTAGCGAGATCCGAAGCGAAATTAAACGATCTGGCCGTGAGTATTCGAGCCGCTGGGGGAGAAGCTCATGTTCTGGTTTGTGATGCAACCATCGAATTGGATTTGATGAATGCATTGCAGACAGCCCAGGAGGGTTCTGGGGGCTTTGATTTGGTGATTGCCAATGCGGGCTGGGGTGGTAAAATGAAGTATCCCAGTGAAAATAATATCAATGTTCTCAACCAGATCATTGATTTGAATTTTAAAGCTGCTACGCAAACCCTGGAATTTTTCGCCAAGTATATGGTGGTTGCTAAACAGGGCCATTTGGTTGGCATCTCGAGTGTGGCCGGCTTTCGAGGCCTACCAGCAGGAGCAGCCTATAGTGCCACCAAGGCGGGTTTAATCGCATATCTAGAATCACTCAGGTTTTCTCTACAACCATTTGGCGTGAAAGTAACAGATATTCGCCCCGGTTTTGTCAGAACGCCTATGACGGCTCAAAATAAAGTGCCAATGCCCTTCCTATTAGACGTAGATCAAGCCAGCATAAAAATTATTAGAGCAATAGAACGCGGCAGCAAGCGTTTTACTTTTCCATGGCAGATGGCCATATTCGTACACATTCTCCGTGGCACTCCTGATTTTATTTATGACTGGGCCGCTAGCAAAGCCTTTGGAGACATGGCAGTCTCAGGTCGCCAAGGGAAAATAGAGTTGAATGTAAGAGAATAAGTAAAAGTTCGCATCTTTATAAATATCAGTATTATTCAATAAAAGCGGTAGTTATATATAGTAAATACAAAAGGTTACAAAAATGCTTATGGCTATGGTATATATACAAATATACGCTATATTGTTTCCCAAGATATTAATGTCAAACTGGAGTGCGAAAAATAGCTCATTAACTGCATGAGAATAAAATTAGGGGGTTGTATGCATGATTATTTCACATCAAGAGTTACTGCTGGTGTGCAAGCACGAGGCAACCGTTTCATTTACTTCAATGCCGTAATTGTGTGGGTCACTTTCAGAATTGTTGGTTGTGGGAATGATAAGCGATACAGCACAATTGATGTCTCCGGTTGCTATCAAGTTATCGCGATAGCGTCCCATGGATAATCCAGCATATTACCGCTATTGGGGCAAAGCCGATCAAGATGGTAGCCATCATCTGCTCCCCTACCACTGCCTGGATGTGGCGGCGGTTGGGCAAACAGTTCTTGAAAATAACAGTGCCTACACACATCATTTTCAGCAACTCACCGGGCTATCAAAAACAAAACTCATTCAATGGTTCACATTCCTATTAGCATTACACGATTTGGGAAAATTTGCTGATAGTTTTCAGAATTTGAAGCCGGCATTGCTAAATGACCTTCAATATCGTAATAGTCCTCGACAATACGGTGATCTACGGCATGATTCGTTGGGTTTGATCCTCTGGAATAATTCTCTCAGGAAGCATTTTCAAGCGCGAGGGTTAATGCCAACTATAAGTGGCTCTCGACGACGAGAATCCATTGATCAGCCCATAGATTTCTGGATGGGTGCCATGCTTGGTCATCATGGACAGCCAGCCCAACCCAGAAGTAATCGTTTGCTAAATGATGATTTTAATGAAGCTGCTGACTTTCCGGCTGCTTGTGAATTTGTCAATGATTTAAGTCCTATTTTGTTGGATAAGGGATCAACTTTTCCGAATTGTGACCTCAAGGCAATTCAACTCGCCTCGTGGTGGCTCTCCGGATTGGCTGTACTTTGCGATTGGCTGGGATCCAACATCCAATTTTTCCCGTATCATCAAAAAGTGATACCGCTCTCAGAGTATTGGATGCACGCGAAAGAATATGCAAATAATGCCCTGCAAAAAACTGAGCTTCTTTCCGGGAAGCCATCCAAACTCATCGAATTAAAAGATTTACTAACTCATGAATCTGACGTGCAACCCAAACCAACTCCTTTACAACAGACGGTATCGCAATGGACAATTCACGACAGTCCACATCTATTCATTCTGGAAGATTTAACCGGTTCTGGCAAAACTGAAGCTGCCATTATGTTGGTGCATCGTCTCATGAGTGCCGGGCAGGGGAACAGCCTGTATTTCGCATTGCCAACCATGGCTACGGCAAATGCAATTTATAAGCGGATGGGGCACTCGTATCGCAAATTATTTAGCAAGGACAAAGCACCCTCATTGGTATTGGCCCACGGTGCGAGGGAGATGTCAAAGGAGTTTAAGGAATCAATTGTCCCGTTGGCAAATGCTTCGACAGAAACCAATAGTGATGGGACACTACAGGCTGAGGCTCATTGTAACGCTTGGCTGGCAGACAATCGAAAAAAAGCCCTGCTGGCGGATGTGGGTGTGGGAACCATTGATCAGGCTCTGTTGGCTATTCTACCCACTCGGCATCAATCCCTCCGCCTATTGGGACTATTAAACACGATTTTACTGATAGATGAAGTACACGCTTGCGATGCCTATATGCATGAATTATTGTGTGCTTTACTACGGACCCATGCAGCTGCAGGTGGTAGTGCTATTCTGCTATCAGCTACCTTGCCGGTAAATCAACGTCAGGCTCTGTTAAATGCTTTTGCAAGTGGGCGACAATGGGGAAATCCGATTATTAAAGAAACTGACAATCAAGCCTATCCACTGGTGAGCTATTTGAGTGCTGGAAGTTTGCATGAACAAGTCGTGGCAACCCGTACAAGTGTCCGACGTGAAGTTGAAGTCGAGTTTATTTCGGAAAGTGAATCAATTGAAACGATTCTTGGCACAGTCATTTCACAAGGGCAATGCGCTTGTTGGATTCGTAATACGGTTAAAGATGCCATTCAAACTTATACAGAAATCAAGCGAAGGCATCCTGATTGGCAGGTAGAACTATTTCATGCTCGCTATGCCATGGGTGATCGTTTGGCTATTGAAAATCGAGTTGTGAATGAATTCGGCAAAAGCAGCAAAACTGAAACTCGATTGAGTAAGATATTAATTGCTACCCAGGTGGTTGAACAATCACTTGATTTGGATTTTGATGTGATGATCACAGATTTGGCACCCATCGATCTGATCCTGCAACGTGCGGGTCGTTTGCGTCGCCATTCTCGGGATATTTCAGGAAATTACATCAACGGAAAGGATCAACGGGGATGTATCAAACTATATATCCACTCACCGCCTGTGGTTGATGATCCTGCAACAGATTGGTATTCCAGGTTTTTCAAAAATGCCCAGAAAGTTTACAGTCATCATGGACAACTTTGGCTTGGAGCCAGATTACTTGTCAAACAGGGTAAATATCGCCTACCGGAAGATGCCCGTTTTCTGATCGAGGGCGTTTATGGGGATGATGCTCAAGCTGATATTCCAGATACCTTGTTTCAGCAGAGTATTGAGGCTGAAGGCAGTGATCATGCGGATGCCAGTATCGCCCGCTTAAACATATTGTCCATGGAGCTGGGGTACTCTGATATTGCCACAAATCGCTGGTGGGATGAGTCCAAAACGCCAACCAGACTGGGTGAAGAATCAATCCAGGTTTATCTGGCGAAGTGGGAAAATGGTAAATTATTGCCCTGGTCGGACGAACAAGAACAAGCTTGGCAATTTAGTGCCGTGTCTATGCGAACCTTTTGGATATCCGCTGAATCACCGACTGCTGAAATTTCTCAAGAACTCATTGATGCCTGTAAAGTTGATCTCCCGGCTAAAGGTAAGTGGGGCGTTTTGTTGCCCTTGACTCACATTTTAGGAGATGAGTGGCAGGGGGTGGCTCGGAATGCGAAAAATGAAACGATACAATTGATCTATAACCAAAAGTTCGGTTTGATGGTGAATCCCGAACTTAGACAAAAGGATGCCAGCGATGAATCTGATTAATGATCCCTGGATACCGGTAAGACGCCAGAGTGGTAAACAGGAACTGATTGCCCCCTGGCAACTGACTGAAATAGCTGATCCGATTATTGCTCTAAATGCGCCCAGACCTGATTTTAACGGTGCCCTGATCCAATTTTTGATTGGTTTGTTACAAACAACAGCAACACCAGCCGATGACCATAAATGGTTGGACTGGCTAGAAGAACCGCCTACTCCAGCCGAATTAAAGGGAGTATTTAGCCAATATGTCAATGCCTTTGAGTTAGACCATGAAAATGGCTCATTCATGCAGGACTTTGAAGCTTTGGAAAGTGGATTTACTCATATTGGAGAACTTTTAATTGATTCTCCCGGAAACAAAACCATCAAGGATAACAAAGACCACTTCATGAAAAGTGGACAGAATAAACACTTGTGCCCTAGTTGCGCTACAATCTCTTTATTTACACTTCAGTTAAATGCACCCGCTGGTGGCCAGGGACACCGGACATCTTTACGAGGCGGGGGACCTTTAACAACAATTATTATTCCGGATGAATCAAGTGATTTACCCAATGATTTATGGCGGAAGTCATGGCTCAATATAGTGGAAAAACAACTATTAGGAGCATTGACCGGATCACAAGGGAAATCAGATCTAGCTGATATTTTTCCCTGGATGACATTGACCAGAACGAGTGAAAAAGAAACAGGTAAAGAAACAACACCGCTGGATGTACATCCATTGCAAATGTACTGGGGAATGCCCCGACGGATAAAGATTGATTGGCAGTCGAATACTTCTGGTAACTGTGAATTGTGCAACAATGATGCTGACAATCTTGTTTCCCAGTATCGAACAAAAAACTATGGTGTCAACTATACCGGTGCCTGGCAACATCCTCTCAGTCCATACCTATTTAATCAAGCTGAAGAACTCCTGCCACAACATGCTCAACCGAGTGGTTTGTCATATCGATATTGGCTGGGTCTTGTTGAAACTGGCAGTAATAATCCCAATGCCATCACCGTTAAACGCTTTCAGGAGATAGCTGAGGACTGGAAAGAGCAATTTCGGCTACATGCTTTTGGATACGATATGGATAATATGAAAGCCCGTTGTTGGTACGATACAACCTTTCCTTTAATTACCATACCTGATTCAATCAGAGATAGCTTTATTAAACGGGTTCAGACATTGACCGACACCGCAAACATGTTCGCCGGATTTGTACGTAGTACCGTGAAAGAAGCCTGGTTTTCCAGACCCGGAGATGCAAAGGGGGATGTTTCATTTATTAATCACAGCTTTTTTCAAAGTACTGAAGATGATTTCTATCAAGCCCTTAAAAAGTTGCAGCCAAAACTAGAGGATGGCACAGATCCGGAAGTGTTGCATAGCTGGCATGCTGTATTACGTAAAACAGCACTGAACCTTTTTGACTACTGGGCAACTCGGGGAGACATTTCACAAGGGAATCCTCGACGGGTAGCTGTTGCCAGAAATAAACTGAAAAAACTTATTTACAGCAAAAACATCAAGGAAGCTTTAATGCTTCCCCAAAAACGGAGGAGCTAGTATGAAAGGGAAATTTGATGTAGATAACGCATTGGGGCAGGCACTGCAACGGTGGTGGGATAGCCTACAATCAAGAAGTGGTGATCGTGCCGAATTGCGCCGGGCCAAAACAGTGGCAGACGTGATTTTATTACCAGCGTTTCAGCATGCCTGTCAACGTTTCAAACCCTTTTTCCAGAATGAGAAAAACTGGGAATACCGCTTGGCTGCCATTCTTGGTTTATTAGCTCATGTACGTTCTCCCTCACATCAAAAGTTGGCATTGGCAATGTCTGGGAAACCACAACCTGTAGTTAGTGAACTTCGTTTTCGCAGATTGATTCAACGTGATCGTAACGAATTATTTGTATCCATGATTAGGATAATTCGTATGCTGGGTAACCAGGCAAATCTGCATGACTTGGCAAATTCTGTTTACTATTGGGGTGATAGAGTCAAACAAGAGTGGGCTTTTGATTACTTCCCCAATACACCTGAAAAAGCAAACAATTAATACAATTTTCAAAGGAGTTTCCTATGAGTCGATTTATTCAATTACACCTGTTAACATCTTATCCACCAGCCAATCTGAACCGGGATGATCTGGGTCGTCCAAAAACTGCCATGATGGGTGGTGAACCTCGTTTGCGTGTATCTTCCCAAAGCCTGAAACGAGCCTGGCGTACCTCCGACGTATTTGCCGATGGTTTGAAAGGGAATATTGGCGTACGCACCAAAGAAATGGGTGTACGAGTTTTCAAGCAACTACGCGATAAAGATATCAACAAAAAGAAAGCCATGGATTGGGCAAAACATATTGCAGGCGAATTTGGTAAACTCAAAAAAACGAATAACGATGAAGAATTACAGGAACTGGAGATCGAGCAGCTCACCCATTTTAGCCCCGAAGAAGAACGAGCCATTCATGACCTGGTTGAAATCCTGCTGGAACGGGGAAGTGGTCCTGAAGCTGAAGAACTGAAACTATTACGCCAACATCATACTGCCGCAGATATCGCCCTGTTTGGCAGAATGCTCGCATCAAAGCCACTATATAATACCGAAGCTGCTACTCAGGTCGCCCATGCCATCAGCGTTCATTCGGTTGTGGTTGAAGATGACTTTTTTACCGCCGTTGATGATCTGAATGACGGTAAAGATGATGCCGGTGCAGCTCACATGGGAGAAACTGAATTTGCAGCCGGTTTGTTCTATCTATACTTATGTATTGACAAGGAATTGTTGATTAAGAATCTTTCCGGTGATGAAGAACTTGCGAATAAAACCCTGCAAGCGCTGATTGAAAGTGCTGCAACGGTGTCCCCAACTGGCAAACAAAACAGTTTTGCCTCACGTGCTCGTGCTTCCTATATCCTCTGTGAAACGGGTGATCAACAACCCCGTTCGCTAGCAGTTGCCTACCTCAAACCCACCCGACGTGGGGATATGTTGAATAGTGCAATTACTCAATTGACAACGACCTATGAAAACATGGACAAAGTATATGGAGCCTGTGCAGAAAAACGTTGTACAATGAATGTTGAAACTGTTGAGGGAAGCTTAAAGGCGATCATTCAGTGTGCTTTGGAGGCGTAGATCATGGCTGACTTTCTTATCTTTCAGCTTCAAGGACACATGGCCTCCTGGGGTGATATTGCCGTTGGAGAGTACCGTCCCAGCCTGGGACATCCCTCCAAATCTGCAATCAGTGGTTTGTTAGCTGCTGCGTTGGGTATAGAGCGTACCGCTGAAAATGCTCATCTGGAGATTGATCAACAGTATGGAGTTGCGGTTTGTGTGAGAGCTTCCGGTGATCTACTGCGTGATTATCACACGGTGCAAGTTCCCGGTGGGAAGCGAGAGTATGCCAGTCGACGTGATGAACTCCTCACAGATAAACTTAAGCTAAACACGATCCTCTCCCAGCGAGACTACCTTACGGATGCCCTCTATCAAGTGGCTATCTGGTCCACGGGTAAGGATTCACCCTTCTCAATGGAGGATTTACAGAGGGCGCTAAAACGACCACGCTTTAATCTCTATCTCGGTCGAAAATCATGTCCGGTCAGTTTACCACTTTTCCCTGAGATTATTTCTGGAGTTAATTTAAAACAGGCGTTTAGTGAACACGATCTTGAAAAATCCGCTGATTGGACCCAAAGTTTAATTGCTACCGACTTAATTAGCTATTTCTGGGAACAGGGTAATTTATCGGAAGATGATCTTGGTATGACTTCAACCATGACTTATCCGCGTAGAGATCAGATAAGAAGTCGTAAGCGCTGGCAATTTTCCAATCGAGATGAGTTCTATTATGCCGAGACCGCCGGAGGAGATTAAGCATGTATTTTAGTCGTATCACACTCAATCCTGCGGCAGACCAACAAGGTTTCGCCCAGTCACTTTGCCATGATAGTTATCGAGAACACCAGATACTCTGGCAGCTATTTGAGAGTAACCCAGATGCAAAAAGGGACTTTTTGTACCGACAAGTGCTTGAGCAGGGGCAGATCAAATATTACATCCTGTCTGAAAGGAAACCGGTTAATGACTCAGGCATCTGGGTGATCGAGCCCCCGAAAGAGTATGATCCCCAATTGTACAAAGATCAAAAATTGGTTTTCAATCTCCGGGTTAATCCTGTTATCACAGCAGTTGGTTCAAATGGTAAAAAGCAGAGACACGATGTTGTCATGCATGCAAAAAAACAGCTGGGTTATCGGCAAATGTCTGATGCAGACAAACCATCGATCCAGCAATTGGTGCAAGATAGTTGTCTAAATTGGCTAGGTTCCCGAGCAGCAAACAATGGTTTCTCAATTCAGGCAGGTGCGGTTACCGTAGATGGATACCAACAACACCGGACAGAGACCAAGAAACTAAAACATCGAGTTAGTTTCAGCTCTGTTGATTTTCAGGGTGTTTTGGCAGTGACCGATCCTCAACTTTTTCGGAAAGTTTTATTTGACGGTATTGGGAAAGCTAAAGCCTTCGGGTGCGGATTGTTCCTGGTTAAGCAACTTTAAGCAACTAATATGGAAAATAAATTAGTCGTTTTTAAAGGGCGTGAAATCCGTCGAGTATTGCACAATAATGAGTGGTGGTTCTCTGTTATTGATATTGTAGAAGCATTGACAGACAGTCTAGATCCTCGACAGTATATAAAAAAATGAGACAACGTGATTCCGAATTGAATTCCAACTGGGGTACAATCTGTACCCCCCCCTTGTCCTGAAAGCGCGGGATGGCAAAGTGCGTAACACCAATTGTGCCAACACTGAGGGTATCTTCAGGCTTATTCAATCCATACCCTCCCCAAAGCGGAACCCTTCAAACACTGGCAGGATTAAATTATCGACCAGGAACTATTTCAACGAATACGAGGCAACAATAATGAAAAATAAACTAGTTGTTTTTAAGGGTCAACAAATTCGGAGAATTTTATACAAAAATGTCTGGTGCTTTTCAATAATTGATGTTGTCGGTGCTCTTTCTGACAGTAATAATCCAAAGAGGTACTGGTCTGATCTGAAAAGGAAACTTTCGCAGGAATCAGGTACTAACCAACCGTACGAGAAAATCGTACGGTTGAAATTACGGGCTTCTGATGGTAAACAAAGAGACACTGATTGTGCTGATGCTGAAAGTCTTTTTCGCATCATCCAATCCATTCCCTCCCCCAAAGCAGAACCCTTCAAACGCTGGCTTGCAAAAGTTGGCTATGAGCGAGTCCAGGAAATCGAAGATCCAGAGCTGGCTACTAAACGAACAAAAGCCATCTACAGAGCTAAGGGCTATTCCGATACCTGGATTGAAAAACGGATGCGTGGAATTGCTATCCGAGCTGAATTGACCGATGAATGGAGTCAACGAGGAATCGAAGAACAACCGGAGTATGCCATCCTGACAGCTGAAATCTCCAAAGCCGCTTTTGGGTTAACGCCAACTCAATATAAAGAACTCAAAGGTCTGGAACGTGAAAGCCTCCGGGATCACATGACCGATCTGGAACTGATCTTCAACATGTTGGGAGAAGCAGCCACCACTGAAATCACCAGGAAACAGGATGCCCAAGGCTTGGACGAAAACAAAATAGCTGCCCGAAAAGGCGGACACATCGCTGGGGGTGCCCGGGAGAAACTGGAACATGAAACCGGTGAAAAAGTGGTAAATTCAAGGAATTATTTCAACGAACCGGAAAGCCGGAAAAGAATCAAAGGGAAGCAAAGTAAAAAGGGGAAATGATGAATGAGCCAATCCTGCCACCCCTGAAACCCATTCCCATTAAAGATCGGGTTTCAGTTTTATATGTAGAAAGAGGACAATTGGATGTGCTGGATGGTGCTTTTGTCCTGGTAGATAAAAATGGAGTCCGTACCCATATCCCTGTCGGGAGTGTGGCTTGCCTCATGCTGGAACCTGGCACCAGAGTTTCTCATGCTGCTGTCGTTCTGGCATCACGAGTGGGCTGTCTGCTGGTCTGGATAGGAGAAGCGGGTGTACGACTGTACGCAGCGGGTCAACCGGGAGGAGCCCGAGCGGATCGACTACTCTATCAGGCAAAATTGGCTCTGGATGAATCAGCACGATTGAAGGTGGTTCGAAAAATGTATGAATTCAGATTTGGCGAGCCTTCACCTCAACGGCGGAGCATTAATCAACTGCGGGGGATCGAGGGGATTCGCGTAAAAAAGCTCTATCAACTCTTGGCGAAACAATATGGGGTGGTCTGGAAGTCTCGTAACTATGATTACAAATCTTGGGGGAGTGGTGATTTACCTAACCGGTGTCTCAGCTCAGCCACGGCCTGTTTGTACGGTATTTGTGAAGCAGCTATTCTGGCAGCCGGGTATGCTCCAGCCATTGGCTTTATCCACTCTGGAAAACCCCAGTCGTTTGTCTATGATATTGCAGATTTGTTCAAATTTGATACAGTTGTTCCTGTGGCCTTTAGAATTGCAGCCAAACATCCTCAGAACCCTGAACGAGCGGTTCGGATTGCCTGCCGAGACAGTTTTCGGGAGACCAAACTATTGCGTAAGATCATCCCTTCAATTGAGCAGGTATTGGGGGCAGGTGAGTTGAGTATTCCTGAAGCACCTGAGGAGGCAATTGGACCGGCCATACCCAATAAAGAGAGGAGTGGTGATGTTGGTCATCGTGGTTGAAAATGTTCCTCACCGATTAAGGGGGAGGCTGGCAATTTGGTTATTAGAAGTTCGGGCAGGGGTTTATGTGGGGAAGGTTTCCCTGAAAATCCGTGATATGATCTGGCATCAGGTTTGTGAGGGATCCGATTCAGGGAATGCGATCATGGCCTGGGCGACCAATACGGAGTCGGGCTTTGATTTTTTAACCTGGGGTAAAAACAGAAGAATTCCTAAGGAAATGGATGGCATTAAGCTGGTTTCTTTTTTGCCGGAGAGTGGATCAGATTGTAGTGCTAAAAACAGCTAAAATAGTTGGTAGATTTTTTAGCTCTTTGGAAATTGGGTGAAATCAATAAGTTAACTGTAAGAGTGTTCCCCACACACGTGGGGATGAACCGGCTATGAAATTCTTGCGAGATGCCCTAATGATGTGTTCCCCACACACGTGGGGATGAACCGAACATTGGCACAACAGAATCCCACCGCTAAATGTGTTCCCCACACACGTGGGGATGAACCGTAAAACTCGGTGATGTCATGGAGGCTGACGGTGTGTTCCCCACACACGTGGGGATGAACCGATGAATTTCAACCGAACTGGATGAATTGGGTTGTGTTCCCCACACACGTGGGGATGAACCGTTCACAGCGTCAGGAGCAGGTACAGGCACAGGGTGTTCCCCACACACGTGGGGATGAACCGGGATGTTCCCATCCATGATGACCCCGAACATTGTGTTCCCCACACACGTGGGGATGAACCGTCATTAGCTTTCTGTGACAGTCCATAGAAAAAGTGTTCCCCACACACGTGGGGATGAACCACTTTATGAGGACACCCTCTGACCAGGCAAGGCGTGTTCCCCACACACGTGGGGATGAACCGCCTGTAATATCGGCGACTGGCATGATAGTCCCGTGTTCCCCACACACGTGGGGATGAACCGGAATCAAAGCGGAGTGGATGGGTCACTCTTAAGTGTTCCCCACACACGTGGGGATGAACCGAATATTCTTGTTCCATTATTCTCCACTCCTTTGTGTTCCCCACACACGTGGGGATGAACCGGGTTTCGGCCTTCTCTATTAGCCACGATACGAGTGTTCCCCACACACGTGGGGATGAACCGAGGATTGAAGGAAGCAACAAAGGGGACGTTTAGTGTTCCCCACACACGTGGGGATGAACCGTTAGTGGCGTAATTTATAAATGATTAATCTGTGTGTTCCCCACACACGTGGGGATGAACCGGCCGTTAATAGATATTTTGAATGGTTCAGGGAGTGTTCCCCACACACGTGGGGATGAACCAGGGATGTCTTTAGTCGATACCGCAGAGAGTGAAGTGTTCCCCACACACGTGGGGATGAACCGGCAGTGGACCAGGGACCACGAACACGACCAGCGTGTTCCCCACACACGTGGGGATGAACCGTCGTTAAATGTTAGTAGTAGCTTATCCAGTATGTGTTCCCCACACACGTGGGGATGAACCGACCTGGCAGGCAAAACGACCATCGCCAGATAGGTGTTCCCCACACACGTGGGGATGAACCGTAACGGCTTCAGGTTTGAGATTCAGACCATCAGTGTTCCCCACACACGTGGGGATGAACCGAATTGGGTAGGATGAGGGTTAATATTTCTTAAGTGTTCCCCACACACGTGGGGATGAACCGAAACTTGAAACAGCTCTTGGTGGTGTTAACACGTGTTCCCCACACACGTGGGGATGAACCGCAATAAAGAGGGCGACCGTTGCAACATTAGATGTGTTCCCCACACACGTGGGGATGAACCGTACGGCAATGACATTTCCCCGCATTCGTCAAAGTGTTCCCCACACACGTGGGGATGAACCGGCTTATCCTATTTGCCGAACTTGTCGGGGTAAGTGTTCCCCACACACGTGGGGATGAACCGAACCACAACCTTTCTAATAGTGGTGGCAAAATGTGTTCCCCACACACGTGGGGATGAACCGTTAGAACCAACAAAGCACAAGTCAATGGTATAGTGTTCCCCACACACGTGGGGATGAACCGCTAGATAATCGAGAGCTTAAATTTGCAAACGAGTGTTCCCCACACACGTGGGGATGAACCGGCCTGCTAGGAAAAGGACACCGAAACCGTTAAGTGTTCCCCACACACGTGGGGATGAACCGCGGATGTTAGTGCCAGCTTCACCAGCTATAAGGTGTT
>Ga0307988_1000895_pt1 | contig 18690 bp, 17 predicted proteins | sample EllFjometagen183_FD_203166 | JGI IMG/M metagenome (GOLD analysis project Ga0307988, IMG submission 203166) | Marine microbial communities from Ellis Fjord, Antarctic Ocean - #183 | ecosystem: Environmental > Aquatic > Marine > Unclassified | place: Southern Ocean | collected 2014-10-08 | reverse complement strand
TGTTCCCGTTATAAGGAAAGTCTTTAAGATTCTCTTCTCTCTTCCTGTCCTCTATTGTTATAATAGTACTGGATACCGCTAATGATTTCTCATCAGCACTAATGATAGCATTTATCTCTGTCTGTGACTTGGCCACAGGAACCCCATCAACTTCAGTATAGAAGCGTACGTCTGTTGAATGTTCTGGAGGTGTTACGTTCCAATGTTGAGGCGTGCAGGTTCCGGTGATCTCATCGGTTCCTGCTGTTGCTGCTCTATTGTATCCTGTTACTGTGTGATCTGGTTTATATGCGAATTTCATATTGTTATTCTCCTTGTTATCGTTTTAGGGTTACTTGTGGGATCGCCATTGAGACAGTGCCATATTCCGTCTTCATAAATAATGCTGAACTTATTGGTATCTGTCTTAGAGCAAAGCCGGCTAAGCCGTGACCATAAGTTTTGATTGTGTCAGTGATATTTGAATACCCTATTGTGTATGTCACGACATTCACAGCATCTTTAGATATTCTTATATGATTCTCGTTTGCACTAGAATAAGAACAACCAATATAAACCTCATCTACCCTGCTAACAGGAACAATAGGAGACAAATCTATAGGCACATATGATGTTGAAGTAAACCCAGAAACAAATGTACACTTAGATGCCTGAGCAAATGCGTAAGTATCTCCATTCATAGCGAAGTCGCATACCTCACCAGCACTATTGGTCTTAACAAACCCAATCCACCTCAAAGCCGTAACAGCCCCAGCCAGCAACGTAGCCCCTTCAACATCAGTATCAGTCTTAACCAATCCATCATCACAAAGGAACAAGTTGTATATCTGATTGCTCGTAGTCCCTATGGCAACCACTTGAGAAGCAGAGCCAGTGAGTACTATTGTATTCAGGCTATCAAAACAGTTGCCTTTAGTTACTGTAATACTATTAGCCGACGTGTAGCTGTACTCAAGTCCTTGAATATTGCCTGTAAGCACGTCTGCAACAATTGGAAGTCTAGCTATCGTTCCTGTCTTAAAAAAATCTGCTAATCTACTCATTACCAACTCCCATCGGTGATTGTCCATCCATTGGTAGCATCAGCATACGTAACAACAATAGATGACCCATCAATATCAAGAATAAAGTTTTCAATTAATCCCATAAACTTCTCTGAACCACTGGTAATAACTGTAATATTATTGGTTCCACAGTTTTGAGATACATCGTTTATACCTACACTCTCGCCAACAACACCAGCAGGAAGATTTACATTCCTAGCGGCAGTGTCAGTATAGGTAAGGTATCCAACACCAGCTACAGCGGTAACATCACCAGAGGCACTAGCCTCCCACGCCATTCCCCCACCGCCACCATCTGCCCACTCAGTGTCTTGAGAAGTGTCTGAGGCTTTAGCCAACACTTGGCCAGTTGTTCCTCCTGACGGTACATCACCTCCGACTTCTTCGGCCTTAGCCGCCCAATGCAGTGCGCTGTATTCTGTAGTGTCGGTAGCTGTAAAAGTACCATCACCGTCTGAAGTATAAATCTTTACAAATACGTCTTCAGCCTCATCAGCATAACTCGCTGCTGTAAGCTTCTCGGCTTCTGCTGTCCAAGCGTCTAATTGTGCTGCCGTAGCAGCAGAAGTAGCTATACCTGCCTGAGTAGAGGCTGTTGTAGCGTCAGTGTCTGCGCTAGTTTCAGATAAAGAGGCTGCTGTCTCACTAGCTAGGGCTGCTGTCTCACTAGCTAGGGCTTCTGCTGCCGACTCCTCAGCGTCTAATCTTGCTGCTTCCACTGCTTCGAGGTCGATCATCAGTGACCATATACCAGCAGCCAAGTCGGCATCGAAATCGGAACCTGATATGTGATCTACAGTGGATATATAGATGTTACCAGTAGCTGAGTTCTCTACAGTATCTCTACTAGAGTAATAGGTTAGTGCCTCCCAATCCCCTCTCCAAGTACTTACAACATATGCTCCATCTACACTCACCTGCATCTCTTGCAGAAGCATAACATTTTTATCGAAGTCTTGCTCTAATAGCTCCATATCGAATGGGCCATTATTTACCCAATCTGTAGTCTGGGTAAGAGGAAGTCTACGTAGCATGGTTATAGTACCAGTAGTAGGAGCGTAGGTTAGAATACTAGTTCCACCTATGATGCCTTCTGTTAGCAGTACTGTATAGTCTATACCTATAGTCAGAACGGTTGTAACACCGTCCAGATCTATATGTGATATAACTACATCTGTCTCCGTGAACACTCGGAACGGAAAGTCATAATCCGCTGGCCCTGTGTACTCATAGGTAATGATTGGTGCTGTTGCTGCTACTGTCATCGGCCATCTCCATAATTTTTATTTGCTGAATACTCGGACATACCCAGTGTTTGCATTAATCCCATCATAACGTCCCCTTCTGTTATGTTTTTTCCACCATCCACCATGTTTAATAGCTGTACTGATGGAACTGGTGTTGCTAGCTTTAGGGATTTAGCTACATCTTTTGGTCTTACTCCGTCTGACAGTACCTTTTGTACTGCTTGTACACTATCCCATACAGCTATAGGAGAACCTTTATATATCTCTTCTCCAGCAGCATCTCTAAATATGTTCTCTATAATAGAGCCTAGAATTGGTAGGGCAGACCAAGGGCCTACCATAGCAGCGAGTAACTGGTCTTCTTTATCAAAGTGGAAACCGTTGGCCACAAAAGTAAACATACTAGGTATTATTATCTGGTGTATAGCTACAACTTCTGCCCACTCTGCTGTGGTTATCCTTCCATTAAACCTCTGCCTAGTGGCTGATAGTATCTTACGTTGCATTGCTAGTGGTGAGGATATAAAAGAAGTAAGCAATTTGTATCCTGAGTTTCCCCTCTGCATACCAGACTGCCTAGCACCCTCACTAGACTGTTGTGTACCTGCTGTAAAATCCTCAGCGTCTAAGACAAGTTCTTTTTCAGTAACTACCCTATTCTCTTTAACAGCTTGTTTAGCCAAAGCTCTCATGCGAGCATACGCTCCAAGGTAGGCAGCACCTTTATCCCCCAATTTTATAGGATACATCGCCATCTTCTTTAATTCTCTAGCCTCAAACATCCATTTTGCTGCTGCTGTGTCTCCGAAGTTTATCTCTGTAGCATCCTTAGAGTCTCTATCATAATCAAACCCACGTAGGTTTATATCGCTTGATAACGCTCTGACAGTGTTCACGGCCTTCTTAGGATCTCTAAGGAAATCCACAACTCCGGCGGCGAAGTCTTTCTTATTAACACCCTCACTATAAGCTGGGAAAGATATAAGCTGCTTTGGGGTCATTAACAGTTTTCCTGATAACGAGGCTACAGTAAAATTAGTCCTGATAAAATCTAAAGTTTTAGAGTTTTGTCTAAAGTCTGTACTACCCCTAGCTAAGTCATCCACTTGATTGTGAAGAACAGTTGTTATATGTCTTCTGTTTTTCTCTCCAAATCTCATATCCAAAGCTACAGTAAAATCAGGGGATCTAAGAGAAGTATTAAGATCTTTTATCTTATCCGCCCAAGCTATGTAATGAGCCATATCTGATACATAGCTCATCATAACCTCTACATCAGATACAGCAACTAACTCCCCTGTCCCTGCCCTCTCCTGTAGGGCAGACTGGTTCTGTGCTGTCTTAGGGTTCATTGTTGATAAGTCACTCATGAATATAGAATCATCCATATTAGATGATTTCTTATCTATACTCTCCATCATCTTCTTAGATATTAATGGAGAGTACTTAGCTATCTCTGGAAGGTTGTATCCTTTTATTCTGCTAAACACAGCGTTAACTTGCTCATATATAGAAGCATATAACTTGAACTGAGCATCTATCAGTTTCTTACTACCGTCTGACATACCTTCGTACAGTGACTCCATACCGTCTTCAGTATAGCCCTGCTTAGCCAGTCTGTCTCTACCACCGTTCCTGCTTGTATCCTGCCACTCCATCCACCTCTTCCTAGCTTCGGGTAGTCTTAGAGTTTGCTTCCCGTTAGCAGTCTGTATCTCCACTAATATATTGGCTTCTCTGTTCTGTCGTCTTCTTACCTGTAAAGATAGCTTATCTCTTGATATCTTATTACCATCCTTATCTATAACAGGAATACCAAAAGCAGAAGCCGTGGAGAGCTGTAATGACTCGGCCCAAGAAGCTGACAACGCCCGTTGTGTACGCTCTGGAACTATAGTGCTTAATAGTTCTCGCATCTTCGTCTTGGCATAAGGGATGCCTGATCTACCAGTTATCATCTCTCCTATGGTATGTAAATCTGCAACCATAAAACTACCTATAAGTTGTAGTTGGTTCTTTATCCACCTTGCTGCTCTCTCAGATGACTTAATGTTACTACGTTCTGCGTCTGTCATAGAGTTGTATATTTTCTTCTGTTGCTCGAAAGTTCCCTTTGGCCCTACTATCTCTGAGGATATACGCTCAGTAGTTCTAGCCCTTATAATAGATGGAAAGGATGTTTCTATTTCCCTAAGAGAAGCCCCCTCAGCTAGAGTGAGTTTAAGATTAGTTAGTACTTCTTCTAGCTGGGCAAAGTCCATAGATTTAGCATCAGCTTTAAGCCTAAGAGCATCTATTAGTAACTGATCCCCTACAGTTGTGTAGTCTATTTCCCCTTCTTTTATCTTAACGGCTTGCATGTTATGCAACTTCCATGTAGCCTTCTCAGATGTCATTTTCTGTACATCTTTTAATGACTTAAAGAAAGACTGAACCTCGGCTGTATACTCTCCAGATTTCTTAGATGCTTTTGATATTAGATTTTTAATGTCTTTGCTTATTTTATTCTTCCTAGTAACTTCCCCCTGCTTATCCATCATCCTTTGTAGGGTATCCTTCATCTTAGCCTTACCCCTACGCTCCCCTTCTTTATCACTGGCTAGTATTGCTTTTCTTACTTCTCTAGCAGCGGCTGCTAATTCTTTCTTAAAGGCTGTGTGAGACTCTTCGGTAATAGCTGTGTCTTCTATAAAACCTTCAGATACTTTATCTTTAGCAGCCTTAATATTATCTGAGCCGTAGATCAGAGCCTTATCAGATTTAGGAAACTCAGGCTTAATCATCTGCTCTAGTAGGTCGTTAGTCTGAGATATATCTCTATCGAGTTGTTTAACCTCTGCTAATAGTCTTGCCCTTTCCGCCTCTAACTTCTGCCCTTCTCCACTCTTGCTGTCTACTAGCTTTTTCTTATTTATTACTTCTCTTTTCTTGGTATTAAGATCCTTCTTAGCCTTACGCAGCCCACTTACTTTAGCCTTGGCTTCCTTCTGCTCCTTCCTAGAAAACGCAGACCTATCTCCCTGCTTAGTGTATAGTAGATCATTTATTGCGCCCTCTATCTTAGTGTCGTCTACAGACACTATACCTTCCAAGGCATTATTTTTTCTAGTATCTAGGTTCTGCTTGGAGTCCCCAAATATACCTGGCTCATCTATAGCTTTCTCAAACACTACTCTTTCGTTATTCTTAGTTTCCTCTTGCATAGCCTCTAGCTTGGCAAGTTGGGCTGTTAAGTTATTAGCTTCTCTCTTAACTTTATTATCTGCTAACTTCTCTTGTGTCATTCTATAAGAAGTACCGCCTACTGTAGCTGTTGTAGTCATACCAGCAGCAGCGTAGAAAGCTGGCTCTATTACACTAACTACCTCGCTCCACATTTGATTGAAAGTAGCTGGTTTTATATCTGTTCCTACAGAAGCATTACTGAACTCTTTGGCGAGTTCTTGCATAGTGACTTCAAAAGACTGCTGTGTTACTTCCTCTATTACATTACCAGCTACTGAAGTAAGGGCTGCTTGCCCTACTTTCTGGTATGCCTTAGATATAAATAGTTTTTTAGCAGCACCTGTTATAATTTTCTCTACAGGAATCCCTGCTGCTTTGAAGACCTTACCTATCAGCAAGTCCCCTACCATCTCAGTTATCGTGGTGAAAATCCCCACACCTGCGGCTGCGGCTGACGCTATAGTCAAAGGCATCTTATTACCTTCAGCATCCTCCATAAGTCTAAGTTCTCTGAAAGCCCCACCAGCGGCAGCGTCAAAATACATAGCTTCTATACCAGCTTTAGCTACTGTATATTTGTAGCCTAGGACTATAGGGGCTATTTGACCAGCTACTTTACTCATGCTGATCTCTTCCCCAGAGTACATAGTAGCTCTATCTTTTATAGCATCCTCTAACTTACCTATATACCTAGGGCCGTAAAGAGCTGGATTCATCTGAGGTAGGTTCTCAGTAGTGTATCCAACTGCTTTCTCCATGACACTATCTAACTCGTCTAACTGTACTATATTCTCTGATAGAGTATCTGACTCTACTAAATACCCCTCATTACCTGTTCTCCTGTAATTATTCTCTGCTATGTTCCTTGACTGTAATACCACACCTTGCTTGTATCTTTCAGTAGCCGTGTCTATAAGACCCTTCTCCACTGTAGGTATAGACTCCTCCACTTCTTGCACTTCAGGGGCCACTTCAGGAGGTACAAAAGCTTCTTGTTTAGGTTGCTCTATCTTAACAAACTCTGTAATATTAGACAGATCGAAATCAGCTACCTCCGACTTCTTATATCCAGATATTTGTGATAAGTCAAAATCAGCCATTACATAACACCTTGTTTTCTAAGTACGTCCAATACAGCAGGAAGATTCTCTGGAGGTATAGACTTCAGTAAGTTTGGGTCTTGCATCTTTAGCTTGGTGTATATAGCTTTATCTTCGTTATTAAGTCCTTCGTACATTTTAACATGGTTAGGCATAGCTCTAGTTCTTGCTTTGTTGGGATCTGGGACAGGTATCTCAGCGACCTGTACGTTAGGTAGCACATCTTCAGGAACTATGTTACTCTGCCAGAATCTTCTATCAAACTCCTGCTTTTTGTGTTCTTCAAAGTATTTCTTAGTAAACACTGAAGACGGTGTATCTGGATTGTTACTTTTCCATACTCTCAGTGCGTCCTGCACTTCGCTGATAGCTGAATCTATGATAGCATTTTCTTCCACCATCTCTATTTTGTCTTCTGGATCTGCCTCTTTTATAGCATCTACTGTATACTTTATATCTCCTGTTAGCATACCAGAAGTACCATAGAACTCTATTTCTTTATTAGCGTCCTTAATATCTTCTGATACTTTAGGTCGTGAACCTGACTCGTCATTTATCTTCAGTATATCCTGTAGATCTGTAGATGTAAGTTTATTAAGGGCAGCTAACTCATATAGAGAGTTTCTCTCTTCAGAACCTTTAGGGTAGGCTCCTTTTTTGGCAAACATAATATGAGCAGATTTATAAGCAAGTTGAGTCTGTCTCACCTCAGCGCTTGGTATCACAGAAGAATTAATATTTATCTTCTGTAGCATCTCAGCACGTTCAGGACTCAGACCCATACCCATTAACACATTAGTTATATCTGGCCATTTTCCTACAAAACCTAGTGAACCCTCTAACTGGTTAGACTGCTGTATAAGCTCCTTCTGTGTCTCATTCTTCCTCATACCAACAACTAAGGTATTAGCATGTCTGAGGACTTCCTGATTAAAAGGTGTTCCTGCCTCTTGTGCTTCTATAACTTTCTGATTCCAATGAGAGTTTACAGACTCAGGAGTAGCCCCTTTACTCATCATTTGCTTACTAAGGAAGTTAGACACTATTCTATTTTTATCTACCACTGACTTGTCGTAAGAGTTTGGTTCTCCTACATTCATTAAGTCTACCTGAAGTAGGCTCGCAGCAATGACTGCCCCAGAGAAAGAGGTGTAACTTTCAGTAAGTTTTGAAGATATCTCAGAAAGTCCCTTATTTCTAGCTAGATCCCTAGTCTTATTGGAGTCTCTATCTGCTTTCTGTGTACTAGCTTCCTTCTGATTTAGCATCCATGTTGTTAGCTTTTGTTCCCCAACCTCAGATAATGTCGGTAATACTCTTTTTGCCACTACTTCTGTGGCTTTATATGCCCCAACATAATCATTCTCATTTACTGTTAGGTGGTTGTTGTACGTCTCTATCAATGAGAACTCTGCCAAACCTGCTCTTACAGCTTGTTGTTCCTGAAGAGTGTCATATTTTGCTACAGTCCGCTCAACAAGACCAGAGGCATAAGCCTCTGCTACGTTATTTTCTATAGACTGTAGGGTTGTCTGGTACTCTTCATTTCTCAGGTTTTGCTCTACCACTTCCATCTGCTTTACTTGATGTGAAGCGTTCCTATTTAAAGCTGTGTTTCTAGCCCCATTCATGCGGAGCATAGCTTTCTCTGCTTGAGAGGGAGAAAGATTGTCTAATATAGACTTCATAGAAGAGTCTATACCAGAAGTATAAGATTCAGAAGAGTCTAAAGACTCCTGCCCAACTAAATCTTTTAATCCTTTTTGTACTTTTCCGTCTGACCCAACAGTACCGTAGTAAGAGTCTCTTAATTGGTCAGAGTACTCAAGTACAGCTCTGTCAGCTACAGCTTGATCTTTTCTCTCTTGGTACTTGAAAGCAGAGTTTGCCCATACCTGTACCATGTTAAGAGCAGCCACTCCTGTCTTATCCTGTATAACTTGTGGAACAGGCATAGCTGTGTAGTTTACCAGAGCAGCATTAGGATTTACTTGTGGTGCTGTTCTTGTTCCTGAGTACTGAGATCCACTTATAGAAGAGGGGCGTATCCCTCCTGATCCGATACCTACATTGAGGCTTTGTGATGCTAATTTAACACTTGGCATTATTTACCACCTATCCCACCAATCTCCGTGTTGGTTGATGAGTTACCTATTAAGCTATCTCCAGTACCTTTACCAGCATAATACGAGGCTGAATACGAGGCTGCTTTTTCAGCAGCACTGAACAGCCCACTTACGAGAGCTTGATCGTTCTGTGTGGCGTAAGTATCTTGAGCATTAGAGACACCTTGTACAGCAGAGGAGTACCTGTAATCACTGGAAGTCATAGCAGCACTGTTACCAAGAGCAGCAGAAGCCAAACTACTAATAGCTTGAGTGTTGGCGTTAGTCTGAGCTGACCAAGCACCCATCTCACCTTGCCACGCCGCTTCTCTCATAGCTACTTCTCCTTGCCATACAGATTGCGCTCTAGCATCTGATATCTTAGCTGCCTGAATGTCAGCTCCATGTCTTACTACTGTAGTGTCTAGTGCTTCCTGTGTCTTCTGGCTCACTACCACATCTGCGTTAGAGCCTAGACCTATAGTAGTTCCAGAAACCGATTGATTAGCTACTATACCTCCTCTCTCCACTGCTCTCTGGTTCTCCATGAGAGTTAGATCGAGATCAGCAGACTCCCACATAAGGGATAACTCTTGCTCCATCAGATCATCATTATAATCTGTGGTAGCTTTAATCATACTTATGTTATATGCTGCTGTATCTAATGCTAGTTCTGCCTGATCTGAAGCTTGGTTCTTAGCAAGTATGGCATTCATACCTGTTAGCATTAGCTTATTGTTAGCGTCAGATCTATCTATATTCTGCTGCATCTGAGCATTATAATTAGCCCAAGATGCAGAAGAAGCCATACTAGCGTCTGAGGAAGATCCAGAAAAATACCCTGTCACTCCTCCGAAGACCCCACCTACTACTGCTCCTACTGCGGTACCCACTACCGGAACAAAACTTCCTATTGCTGCACCACTAACTGCTCCGCCAACTGCCCCCGTTACAAATCCTGTACTTGCTCCATTAGCCATCTAAAACCTCCGTGGAGTCTACGACACCTAAGACAGTTAAAGGTAGAGGCTGCTTCTGTCTTATGAAGTATTCAGCCTGCCTATCAAATCCTTCCATAAAGCTAAGGTGCTTTATTCCATTATATAATGGTACTGCTTGTCCTGTTAAATCTCCTGGAACTCTGAATGGTATCTCTTCTTCCGTCTCTCCATCTTCAGAGTCGTCTCTTCCTACATACATACCTAATGAGTTATATAAGATAACATCTATATAGCATGTGCGTTGCATCCTTCCTATAGAAGTTCCCTTAGTATCAGGAATGTCGGCTAATAGAGGTCTAATCTCTGTAATATAAGGAAGACCTATAAGTACTTCTGAGTACTCTCCGTTAAGAGTTATCTGTCCAGACTCTACAGTAGTAGGGGGATGTACCATACCATCAGCAAGTATATGTACTTCTTTACCTTCAAGATGGTCTAGCCCTGTCATAACCTGAGCAGGTACTCCACTATACTCTATCCAACTGTCTAAGAACTGTCCTTCCTGTGCTGTAGATCCTTTAAACCAGTCTGACATTCTCTCTATGTAGAATTTAGCTACACCGTCTATAACTCTATTAACTATAGTCCATACATCATCTTCCCTAGTATCTCCAGGAATTGCTGTTATAGCTTTAAAGAAGCCATCTGTATCATGGTGATGCCACCCTATTACCTTATGCTCCCTCTGGTAAGTGAGAGCTATAATTTCACCGTCTTCTCTAACACACCATATGATGCTATCTGGTGTCTGCTGGTAAGTCCAGTCTATTACAGAGTAATGCTCAGTTAAATGAGGAGCAAGTACCGTAATATCGCTATTCTTATAAGAGTCGTAAGTATAGTCATATACAAACTCGTTCATAGTCCTACCGTGTCTCTCGATGAAGAGTGTAGTAAGACCTACCATCAAAGGCTTAATAGGTTCAGAACCATTATTAGTTTGTCTCTGTGCTAAGATATTCTCTGGAGTAAGTGCGGTTCTTGTAGCACCCGAAACAGTCCACTCATTCCCTAGAGTACCTATATTAAGAGACTTAGCAGATATCATCCACTGTATCTTGTTCTGTGTTCCACTGTCTAATGTAAATGTTACTGCATCTGAATCAACTATAGGGCTAGAAATACCAAAGTCTAAGAAACTTCCAGCTTTACTAAGCCATACAGTTTGTCGTCTAATAGTACTAGCTGCAAAGGCTAATCTTTGTTGGTGGAAAGTTACTTTTTCTGGCCATCCATTTATAGCTGACCAATCTGCTGGTTGGTCTGTGAATACAATTATATCAGCAGTCCAACAAGTATGTCCATGTCTGGTTAAGATATGAGGGGCTACATCTGGCTGTGCTATGTACATCTCATCAGCAGATTGCGCCCAATCAAAAGCATCTATATCCCAGTCAGCAGGTAGGGCCAGATATATGATATCCCCTATATTTACAGCAGGGGATATAGGAGTACCAGCAGGGCATTCGGTAGGGGCAGGATCTGGATAGATCAATAAACCTCCATCCTGTGCTGCAAACACTACTCTAGCAAAACCATCCACATGGTAGAAGAAGATCATTACATAAGCTTGAGTCTCGTTAAAGATGAAAGGTATCATCCTTACAGACGGGTTGGTAAGATCCATACCAAGAGAGGTAAGGTCGTATATAAACTCAAAACCTGGCCTTCTAGTTGCTGGGCCTTGAGTTATACATACAGCATTTTTAAGTGTCTTACATCCATTAACATACCTATCAAAGTCAGTACGATTCTCCATAAGAGGAGATAGTTCGCCTGAAGTAAAGGTATGTTTAAGACGATGTATGTTACTCATTAGGTATTCCAGTGTCTGTATAAGGAGGGTTACCGAGAGCTTCTCCAGTTACAAAGCTATCATTCTCTGGGTTCTCGTCAAACATTCTATACTCATTACCTACGTTAGCTTCTGATTCCCAGACTTCTCTCATTTCCACTTGGTACTGTTCAAATAGCACCTTAGCTAGTGCTTTATCCTGAGTGATAGGAGCACACATCCTAACAGCTACTCCTAGTGCTAATAAATTAACAAAAGGATTAGAGAATATAGCTGGGTTTGTTTCTGTCTTAGTGTAGTATAATCCTACAGCAGTAAGAGTTGTGTATAATCTTTGTCCTACAATTCTCCAAGGAGTGCTGCTACCCATAGGGTGAACATCTCTAGGAGTCTGGCAATCTGTAGGTAACTGGTATCCATACTCACCATCAGGTGTATCTTCTCCAGTTAAATCTAACTGATTAAGATTCTTAAAAGAACGTGAGAAGGGCCAGTCAAACTTAGCCAACAGGTAATCTCTGGTAGCATCATAGAAGTTCTTACACATACGTGCTCTCTTGTTATCTTCAGAGAAATCACGTATAGAGTCAGCTCCTAATGTCGCTAACGCTAGATTACATATACTAACTTCTGAGTTTGCCATTATTCAGCCGCTGGTGGAATTACAGGTTGAAGGTCATTTCTGTCTCTGATATCAAGAATCTGATTTACTACTTCCACTTTAGATCCTCTTACAAGTCTCATCTTATAGACTAGATCCATAGCAGCGTCAGCTTCATCGAAAGACCAATCTCTTTCCTGAAGCTCTTCAAAGCCAGCAGTTAAGAAGTCTACTTCATCAGCTTTGTCTATCTCTGAGAAGTGGGGAGGGAGTTCCTCAAACTCATCAATATCGCCAGGATTATAGCGTGTATTTCTACCTTCTGAGTTAGGGAGGAAACAACGCATATTACATATACATTTCATGCTTCCACCTGTTGTTCGATTGCTTCTTTTAAGATCATAACAACATTGTCCTGATCTCCGTCTTTATCAGTAGTTACGCTCTTAGCGAATGTAGCAGCTACTGCGGTAAGTGTGGTATCTACCAGAGCTTTAACAGCTGCTGACAGACCTACGTAATTATCGGTAAGTTTGATTTTCGCTACTGTTACTTTAGCCATTTGATACTCCAAAAAGCCCCTCCGAAGAGGGGCTATATAGATTAGATGTTAGTCTGACCGCAGTTGAGGATTACCTCAACAGAACCATCAGCAAAAACACATTTGATAAACTGCTTAGTATAGCTAGGCAGTTGACACTCTACAAAGTCAGCACCACCACAAGTAAATGTAGTAGAGCCAGCATAAGTGCCACCTACAGTAGCACTGGAAGTTACAACTACAGTAGTAGTAACTCCTGCTGCTTGCAGTTTAATTGGATTCCCAGCACCGGAAACCCCCAGATCTACAGCTACCGTAGTAGCAATAGCGAGTTCATTATCAAGAATAGCCATGAGAATATGCTCCTTATGCGGTTACGATGGCTTCTGTAGTAAGAAGAGCATCAGAGTTTTTAAGAGGGATACCAGAGATGTTCAACTGATTCTGGATGCCATATACATCGCTCAAGTTAAGAGCCATGTTAGACTTGCGGTACATAGCTTTCTCAAGACGGCTTCGCACCTGACGGTTCATATAGAAACAAGGACGACAAGAACCGAGAGAAGGAATAGCATTAGTAGCGTCAATCATAGCATCGATGATGTCATTAATTGCGGCTTCGTCAATAATAGCACCAACTTCTACGTTAGCAATACGAACGATGTAACGCCAATCCTTTACAGCCAAGCCCTGCTGGATACGGTAATGGGTAGCAAGTCCACGAAAGACTCCACCATCCGCGTCCCGGCAGTCGATCTCACCGAGGTCTTGGTTCTCAAGACCAGCTTTAGAACCTTGTGGATAGATACCGAATACAGAGTTCTCGCCCCAACCTACAAGGTAGATAGAAGACTGTTTAGCAGCAGTAGTTCCACCAAGGGAGAGTACGTGATCCATACCCTGAGTGTTAGCAGTTGGCTTGCCAGCAGGTTGTCCCAGTACATCATAACGAGGAGCAACACCAAGAAAACCTTCAGGAGTAGTTACAGAGTCACCATAAAAGAGCATGTCTGCAAGCTGCTGATTAAGACCTTCAATAATACGTCTGTCTTCGTTCATACGGAACTTAGCTACATCCTTAGACATACGAGCAAGTACCACATCTACTTCAGAGCGTTGCTCAAGAAGCCCGATAGTATCAGATACCTGAGCGGTGGTTCCATGCTTAGGCTTAATACCGTAGTTAAGTTTACGCCAAGTACCGGAAGGAATAGTAGCATCCACGGTATGCGTGTGAGAAGTGGTTTCGTTTGCCTCGTAGAAGGGCATGTCATCCAGAATCTCATTAGTTTCATTAAGAAGTTCCCCTACGTCTCCGAGGGTTCCGTCTGGGTCAAGTTGTTTGGTGAGTACTGACAGGGTCGGCCAAGAGCCTGTGGGATCATACGCCATTGTTAAATCTCCTATTAGCTGCGAGTATTCGCAGGAACATCATTAGGATACATACGATGTGCTCTATCTGAAGCCTTGTTCACCGTAGTATTAGTATTACTCTTTAAAAACCCACCTTCCTGTAGCGCCTTGCCTTGTTCTAGCAAGTAGTTTAAAACAGTAGGGTGATTGCCAAATCCTGTAGAGTTCAACAGTTTAGTTACCTCTCCTGTAGGGTCAGTCTGAGCTAAGGCCCTTCTAACCAGACTAAGATTGGTATCCTTTTCGGCTCCCCAAGTTGTAAGTAGTGCATCTCCCTGTGCTCTAACAGCAGTCTTTTCGGCTGCTGCGTTAGTCTGCATCATGCCTCCAAACTGACTAATGGTTTTATCAAACTGATCTTGAGTAAAGCCATTAGAGTTAGCGAACTCTTTCAACTGTTGAGGTATAAATTCTGGAGCAGTGTACTCGTCTGCTGCTGGAACTACCCGTTCTACTGGGGCTGCTACTGCTGCCTCTGGAACTGTAGCACTCGGAGCTGGTGTACCAACTGGTTCCGGTGTAGCTGGTGTTTGTGGTTCTACCACTGGTGCTGCTTCTACAACTGGTGTAACTGGTGCTACAGGTGCAGAAGACTCCGTAGTCTGTGTAGGTGTAACGGGGGCTTCATCGCTCATTTCTCTTTCCTCTGTTGGTGTATTAATAGGTCAGCATAAGCTGCTGGGTTTACGTCCTCTAACAGTTGGAGTATTTCCAAACCAACTGCCCTCTTTCCTTCATTATAAAAGGTTGTACTGTTACCTGTAAAAGACTCTGAGTACAATTGACACATGCCGAGTATGTTCCAGATAACATCCTTACCTTGTTCTGATCTGAGCACTTCTCGCATACATCCCAAGAGATGTGAGTGACTTTTTTCATCTTCTGTTTTATTCCTAGCCATTAATTTACATCTCCTTCTATACTATCAGATACTTCATGGATAGGCCATTCTTGTAGACTGCTGAACTGGTTTAATTTTACTAGCCAATCTGCCGTATCTTTTATTTATAGAATCAGATACACCTTTTGAGGTATCTCCCCAATTAGATAGGTTTGTTTTCAGCCCAGACCAGTCACTGGTCTGGAACTGTTTGAACGAGTTTGTTTTCTTAAAACCCTCCAGACCGTACTGATGAGCTATACCTATAGCTATAGCTTGCTGACTGGGGGTGAAAGATTTCCATTTTCCTGCCCCAAAAGAGCTCCTAACCGCTTGTGCAGATCTCTCAGTAACTTTATTTGATAGCTCTATAACTTCTTCTGGTGTAAGAAAGTTGCCTAAAAGTGCAAGAACCTTACTGGCCTCTGCCCCCTTTTTTCCATATAACCCAGATTTTTTAATTTTATATACTATCTGAGTGGACACCCCTGCCATAAGTAGGTCTTTAGGGCTTTGCTTACTCAAATCAATGCCATTCCCTATTGTAGCCCCACTACCTGCTGAAGGTATAACAAATTTTTCTGTGTACCCCTCTAAGTCTGGGTCACTTAGCATTGTTACCAGAGGCGATTTAACGCTGGATTTTGTAATTATTGTAGCCATTACATTCCCAACTCTTGAGCTAACTGAGTAGTCTCCATGTTAATCTGTCCAGCTTCAGCAGAAGTCTTTCTAGCTGCTGAATCTTGCATACCTACAGAACCTTGTACTTGAGCAGCTTGCATAGCCTGTTCCTGCTTTGCTTTAGCTGCTTGAGCTTTAGCTCTATCATCTCTTATTTTAGCAACACCGTCACTAGGTCTAAGTACGCCTATATCCACTCCTGTTATGTCAGCATATTCTCTAACAGCTTTGTCAGAGTCTACGTTGTCTAATACAGAAGGATCGAACTGTGCTGTCTGTCCTACAAAGCCCATGAATGCTTGAATACCACCAAGTGCTACTGATCTTTGGGCAGTAGCGAGAGGACTAATAAGAGAAATACTAAAGTCTCCTGCCATATCTGCCAGTTCGGGGGATAGGGGTTCAAACTTTTCCTTCCTTAACATTATGTTAAAACATCTGTCCACTAATGGGTAGAAGAACTCGTGCTGTAATCTCTCTACTACTGGCCCCATACGAAGCATCTTCTCTTGCTCCTGTACGTTAACCTGAGTAGCTTTAAGAGGGGATGCGTTAGGATCTCTACTAGCTGTTAGAAATATATCATTAAAGAAGTTACGCTGGATACGTTGCTCGACTCTTTCAACGGCATTGCTGACTCCATTGTAATCGAAGTTAACTCTATATATCTCACTAACAGTTTCATTCTGGTTAGCGTAGTAGTTGTAACCCCCAGGTAATGTATTAAGCTTACCTCTCATTCTTGCAGGTGCATTAAGAGGTGGATTAATACTCTTATGGGTTGCCATAAGAAAAGCTTTCTCCATCTCTTGCAGTCTCTTAATGTCTGGAAGCGCTCTACTTCCTGGCCCTACCCCATAAATGTCAGAACCAATCGTGCTCCATCTAGCAACCATGTAAGGGAACTCATAGTACCCACTTACTTCTAATGGTTTCTGCTCTGGATTAGGCTTGGTCTGTCTAAGAGTAGAAGCTGTCTCGAAGTACATACGAGTAATAGGCTTATCTTTATAAGGAGATCGTACAACAAACTCTACTACAGCAAGGTCAGACCGATCTATACCAGTCTCTCCTCGCTTAACTCTGTCTTTAACTTTCTTAGACACAGTCTTAGGGAACCTTTCCACCATCTGTCGCTCAGTCATAAAGACAGTTCTGAAGAAAGTAGCCATAAGACCATCAGCTCCGACACTGAAAGCATATTCACCTGCGGTGAGTGTCTCGAATCGGAACGGGGAGGAGGACGATTCCGAGTCTTCACCAACATATACACAAGCAGTACCGAACCCGATGAGTTCTGTATAAAAACTGTTTATAATACTATAGAAGTTAGAAGCATGGAAAGCCATATGTTGCTTCTTGGTACAATCCTGCAACCATGCTTTCAACTGCTCTATCTTAGTTATACGAGAATCTTCCCAATCTAAACTAAACCAAGGTCTACTAGGACTAGTCAAAGCACCATGCATACCTGACGTAAGTACATAGAGAGCATCCTCAGCAACGGTATTAATCACGTTACGAGTAGTAAGCTTTCTCTTACGAGGCTTAGTATAGGTCTGATATATACCCCTGCCAGGAAGTAAGAAGTCAGAGATCTGTCTCCACTCAGCTTCCCAATCAGTTCTCTCCATCCTAGCATCTTCATACAAGGACATAACAGAAGTATAATCGTATTTATTAGGCATCTTCGTCAGTTAGTACAGTGGGAAGGTTAGCATCTGGTACAGTGGGAAGGTTAGCATCTGGTACAGTACCAGCTATAATACTCTGATCTGTAGTATCTTCTTCGTCTAAGAGGGGAGAAGTATGCACAGTATCTTCAGTACCTTTAGCACCTTCTAACTCAGCATCATACTCCGCTTCCATCTTAGCTGCAAGCTCGTCATGCTTTGCTTTCCAATCTATGTCTTCTGTCTCAGTTACTTCAGGAATAATAGGTGCAACAGGTTGTTCAGGGGCAGAGTTATTAGACTCCATCATCCCCATCATCATTTGCATCATCATTTCCATACCACTGTTGTCAGCAGGAGATACTGCTGGTGGTATACTTCCGCCTTTTCCGCCCAATGTCGTCACCTATCCTAATATGGTAGCTGCGCTACCTAAAGTTTCTTCTTCTTCAGCAATAGTCGGCTTCATACCTCTGGAAGCCACTACAGTCTCTGTTCCAGGAGCACCAGTGGTGTCCTTAACATTACTACCATCACCTCTTGTAACGAGAAAGTCAGTAAATCCTGCTGGGTTACCGAAGTTACCCATCAACTGTTCGAGCTGAGTTTGTTCACCAGCGCCCCAGATAGAGCCAAAGTAGTCATTAATTCGTTGTGTCTTCTGGTCATTAGTTACATTATAGTCAATACCAAGAAGAGCAGCATTAGACCTCTCACCAGAAATCTGCTTATTGATAGTATCAGTAGCATTTCCAGCGGCATCCATGTAGCTTGAGTAAAGATTATCTCTATCTCTTCCGCCTTGTGCTAATCTAGCCCTCTCATCAGCTTCAGCCTGAGCAGCAGCAGGATCGTAGGTAGAAGTACTAGAACTAGAAGAAGGAGGGCTGGCCCCACGATTCATCATACTCTCCATCATTCCCCACATAGCCATCTCCTGCTCTTTAGCAGCAGCAGCCGAGTCATAACCAGCCTTATAATAGCTATATTCAGGATGGCTAGGATCTGCGGTCATCCCAGCACCAGAAGCATAAGCAGCCTGCCCAGCACCGTAGTTACTAGAACCGTAATCTTGTCCTGCTGAACCCATTATACTAACTCCTTTACAGCTATTGATATTTGAGCATCCACAATCTCTCCCATATACATACAACCACTAGGTAGTATACCTAGTTTCTTAAAGCCATTCCTAAGAGCAAAGACACAAGCTACTCTATTACCTACAGGAGTCAACCCAAAGATAGTGTCAAACGATTTAAAACAAGTATCTAACGTCAATTTACAAGCTTCACTCTTATTCTTACACTTAGGATGAAAGCTAAAATGTATCTGAGCAGCCTTACCAGTGAAATTCTCTAACA
>Ga0307988_1000893_pt1 | contig 18748 bp, 15 predicted proteins | sample EllFjometagen183_FD_203166 | JGI IMG/M metagenome (GOLD analysis project Ga0307988, IMG submission 203166) | Marine microbial communities from Ellis Fjord, Antarctic Ocean - #183 | ecosystem: Environmental > Aquatic > Marine > Unclassified | place: Southern Ocean | collected 2014-10-08 | reverse complement strand
GCCGAGGGATACTGTATCCCTTAGCGTAAATTCTCATTTATTATATTGCAATGCGTTCACATTTAATTATACTGTGTATAATTAATGAAAGGATTATAAATGACAACTGGACACGTATTTATCGCACAAAGCTTCGATGGTTTCATTGCACGGAAGGATGATGACATTGATTGGCTGATGAAATATGATGGTGGAGACGATAATGGCTATGACAGTTTTGCGAGCAATATAGACGGACTCATCATGGGTCGCGGAACATATGAGAAAGTTCTCCAGTTTGACCCATGGCCATATACGAAGCCAGTTACTGTTATGAGCAGGACACTAAATCCTAGTGATGTACCTGATAAGTTGCAGGATAAAGTGCAGATCGTAAACTTAACTCCAATTGAGGTCATGAAGGCCATGAGTGAAAAGGGCTGGAAACGCGCATACATTGATGGCGGGAAGCTAATTCAATCGTTCCTACGTGATGGTTTAATCGAAGATATGATTGTGACCACAATACCCGTATTAATTGGGGACGGTATCCCCTTGTTCGGGGAATTGAAACAAGATGTGGATCTAGATCTAGTTGGAGTAAAATCTCTCAAGCCTGGCTTCGTACAGACTCATTATAATATTGCAAAGTAAAGGAGGATACCATCGGCCGCCCCCTCAAATCTGAGAGTAATCTTAGTCCTAATCTAATTCTGTCAACGGCATTGAACTTACTTGATGAAGCAGGTGAGCAGGCCGTTACATACCGGTCACTCGCAAAAGCCCTTAGGGTTACCCCAATGGCGATCAAGCATCATGTCGGATCTCGAGAGCAGTTATTCAAAAGCCTAGTTGACGAGGTATATAAGAAAATGGAGTTCATGCCCTCAACCAAAGGACCTGTTAATCGGATTCTGAATCTTTTGGAGAGCTACTCTGAGACCGCATTAAGTCATCCCAATTTAACTCTGTACATACTAAGCGACCCCAAGCTATACCAAGGTCCTATAGAAGAATTGACTAAATCGATTGAGTCCGAATTAGGTATACTGATTGAGAATTCGTTAGAGGCTAAGACCGTCTTTGATATACTCATCGATTACACCCACGGCTTTGCCCTATCAGTGGCTTCCTCGATCAATGCAAGTGTTGGTGGTCCGATTACAGTAAGCAAGCTTAAGGCGGACTATTTACAAAGATTGAAATGGATTCTGTTAGCTGCTTCAAGACACTCCTAAATAGATTCACACCCAGTGCACACGGTAATTAGTTGGTCTCTGTATATCACTGATACACACACACTTACAGACATGAGTCATAAGACTTAAAATCCCTATGTCAGTTTAGGGGTGGAAAACGAGCTATTTATGTCTCAAAAAAGGTGTCTCATAATTCAGGCACTTTTTAGCGGTCTTATAAACTGAGGGCTGAAATCTAACTACCTAAGAACTACCAGACACGCCCTTACAAGGGACTTTAATCCCTCTAATTGTGCTATAATTACTGCTCACATAGTGCACATGGTAATTCTTAGATCCCTGTATATTGCTGATATATAGGCAGTTACGAGGACAAGCCATAGGACTTAAAATCCCTCGCCCTAAACAGGCGTGCCGGTTCGATTCCGGCCCCGGGGTACATAGCTTCGCATACCCATGATGACGTACCATCTACCCAAAAGAATAGTTCATGTAAGCCAGCTTAATTCACCTCGGCAAAGCAAAGCTTACAACCCTCAAAGCCAGTTATATTTTAGGAAGAGAAGAATTAGGATATCAGTAACTAATTATTCAAAACAAAGAAAAGACAACCATTTTGCCCGATGTGAGTCTACTCACCTAGTTCTAAATAAAACTTGCTTATATCCCCCCGTAGAACCGTTTTAACTAATTCCAGGACTTGTCCTGACGTGGTCTTACTTGTACGCTCGACTAGGAAGACTGCATCTCGTTCTGGAATATCCAGCTGTTTCGCTTCATATTCATTAGCATTTACGGTCTTTAGGGTTTCGCTTGCAGACAGTACCTCCAGCCCGTACCTGTCTTTTATGGTTTTGAAAAGAGAGGCTTCTGGAACCAGAGCATCGAGTAGACCGGGGACAAGTTTTTGAGGGAGATAAGAGGTCATTAAAGCCGCCGGTGTACTATCTACCAGCCGAATACGCTGAATGGTGGTAACTTGTTCACCAACCTTGATCTCCAGAAGCCTGGCAATGTGTTCAGATGCATTCTGATTTTTGGAGAAATTCAGAATTGTCTTAATTTCTTTGGTAAGACCAATGATTTCCGAGGAAAAACTTAGCTTCGCAGTAATACTGTATGTTATCGACTTGTCCGTAACGAAGGTACCACGCCCCTGGACTCTGTAGGCTGCGCCTTTATCGACTATGGCTTTTAGCGCTCTTTGGGCAGTATTTCTACTCACATGCAAATAATTGCATATTTCATTTTCTGAAGGCAATCTATCATGTGGCTTATAAATGCCATCGGCAATACATTCCCAAAGAGCCTCCTGTAGCTGGTAATAAATAGGGATGATCGCATTTCGATTAAACTCGAATTTATCAAGTATCACTTTGTGATTATTCAAACCTTTGTCTTCTCTCAAATGAGTGCTCCTAATAACTAAGAATTTGTGTCTAGAATATTCAGAAGTTTATCTTTGTGGATATCCACCTGCTTTTGGTGTCGACGAATTCCATCTTTATTCTTACACCGAGGACAGGTCTAACCTTACTCTCGGAAGAAATATCAACGATGTTTGCAGCCCATATTGGAGCTGGTTTATACCACTGGCCAGCACTGGAATAGTTGGCCCAACCGCATCTTTCACCTGGAGCTAGCCGTATCGAGTTCTGATCTTTTTTAACTCCATGATATCCTATCCAATGGGGTGAATCCAAGTGTGGTCCAATCCCACTAATTGATAATTTAACTGGCAAGTCAATGGGATTGGCGATTGACTCAATATCAATGTGCCGTCTCACCATTTCTTTACCACCTTCTTCAGTGGACATCATCGAACCATTTCGATAAATTAATTTCTCATCTCCATAAATATCGCTCATGGAAGAGGAAATAGCTTGAATCCGATCCATACTGCGACGAGATGTCTGTTCTAGAAGTGAATCGCTATATACTTCATGGATCTCATAATTACTTATTTCACTTCCGTTGAGAGTTAACAAGGCATATTGGTGACTTCCCCCAGATTCTGGATCCGCAGATTTTATACTGCCACCTGTTGAACCTACTACCAGATAGTTGATACCATCAATCATACCATCAACCTGGTCATAGTGGAAATGCCCACCGATCACAGCCGCAACCGGATATTCTCTGAGCACATTGTGCACGGGAGACCAATTTGACCATGAATACCAATGCGGGTGATGTGTTATAACTATAATACCTTCAGCATCTTTATGTGCTTCAAGATCAGATTGGAGCCATTGCAGCTGTTTTTCAGAGATTCCATTGAGAAATATGGAGCCCCAGCGAGGATCAGTATGAAGATTCTCCATCGAATACAGAAATATCAGATGATATTTTTGAAAGTCTATAGAATAATACATACGATCAGACATAGGAAAACCTGCATCCACACATAAGGCTTTGAACCGCTCTTCATTTGATCGGTCAGTGGATTGTGGCATATACTTAGCGGGATTAACATCATGATCTCCTGCCGTAAGATACCAGGGAACACCGACTGTATTCATGATGCCAACAGCTGTTTTAAAGTCCAAGGCAAAGTCACTGTTGTCGCTAACCCGGCTTTCCGTCATATCACCAACATGAACCAACAAATCCGGGGAATGTGTTCCCATCTTATGTGCTGCCACAGCCATAATGGAATAAGCTGTATCAAGATTATGTGCACCCGTCTGATCACCCATAATTGCTATTTTTATGGGTTTATTTTGTGTGCAATTACAAAGCGCTATAAGCAGAATAGATGTGAGTATACGAACCAACATAGGAGAATAAATCAATGATTTTAAACGCATAACATTCACCCCTTTGCTAAAATCTAAAGGTTAGCCAATAGTACCGCAAGGAGACCAAATCCCACAGTCCCCCACCAACTTGGTTTCATGGATTCACCAAAGAATATTACGGATGCCACAGTACCACCCAGAATCGTAATCATGCCATTAAGCGTAAAGAGTAGTCCTGCTGGCAGGGCCATACATGTTTTTATTAATACAAGTCCTGCAATTGAACCCCCTGCTGCCATGACACCCAACCAGGCCAGATCGAAATAACGATTGGGGATTGCTTTTTGCATCCAGACGATGGCTCCGGAAAAAATGGCAAGACTACTATACATGATGAAGTAAATAGGTGGCATATAACGCATTAAATAGGTCGTCTCGGTGCTGTTTTCTATGAGTCGGGTCCCAAGATCCTTTAGTACGATGAAGACCAGACTGTTTCCGAGAAGAACCAGCAATAACAGACCACCATATATTGATTTTTTCCTGAAACTCGATTTCTCCTCTTCATCATCTTCGGCTGAAGCTTCATTGCCAGCTTGTGATGCAAAGAGCACACAGACAACGGCCGCCAAGAGTGTAGCATATCCGGTAATGCTTATCTTTTCAGAGAAGACCACCGCTGAATAAAGAATTACAGGTAGAAAGGTGAGATTCATTGCAGACCACAATGGTGACAGAGGACCCATCCCCAGACATATGCGTACGAGGTGCATTGCCCCGATCTGTCCAACTGTGGTAAGTAGAGCCATCATCCAAACGAACATAGGTAGCGCCCCAAAATCACTCCAATTTAGCTGAACACCAAAAAAGATGGCACCTGCTATGCCCATACACATTGAAATATGTAGTGGGATAACACCTTTATTTTGTCCGATGCGAAAAGTGATTCCAATAAGTGAAAATGAAATACCTGATAAAGCTGCCAGTAAAACGAGTCCAAATGAATAATTAGCCATAGTTGCCTCTACGATTACATATTAATTAATATTGAATTTGGATTATAAAAGAGGCCCGCCATAGCTGCCGTGAGGAGTGTGGCAAGTGTTGCAGCAATTAATGCTCTAAAACCAAGACGTGATAGGTCATTGATCCTTTCAGGGACGAGAGCACCGATACCACCCACAAATATTGCCAGGGATGCAATATGTGCGAAACCTGTGAGTGCGTAGGTTGTAATTACGATAGTCCGTGGCTCTAGCACGACACCACTTTTCAGCAGTGCTGCCAGGTTTTGAAAAGCGGTTACTTCTGTTACAATTGCACGACTTCCAATAATTTTGCTTACAATCCCTGCATCTTGTAAAGGGATGCCTAGCAATAAGGTTATTGGATAAAATATATAGCCTAGAAGCCCTTTCAATGTCCAATCGATACCGATGCCAAACAAACCATTAACCTGCGATCCTAGAAGCATGAGTATCTTGTCTGCCAGCGCAACCAATCCAAGAAATGCCAGCAGCAGGGTCACGATACCCACAATCAGCTTTAGGCCTGCATTCGCACTTGAGATAATAGCAGCGATGAAATTTGGTTCTTTATCATATTCTGGCTTGATGTGTGTCCCTAATGTTTCAGGGATTTCCGTCTCCGGGTAGATAAGTTTCGACATGATGATGGCCGCTGGTGCATTCATAATCGAGGCCGACACAAGATGTGCAGCAATTGTTGGGAACTGGTCTCTGAGCATAAACACGTATACCGCCAGCATACTTGATGCAATTGTCGCCATCCCAGCTGTAAGCACGGTAGTCAGCTCAGATTTTGTCATTCCTTTTATGTGAGGTCGAATGACCAGTGAGGATTCAATCCCCACAAATATATTTGATGAAGCGCTGAGTGATTCTGCACCACTTATTTTCATCAATCGCGTGAACAACCATGAAAAGCTCTGTATAAGCTTATTCATAATACCGAAATGATACAATAAGCCCATTAATGCTGCGAAGAAAATGATGGTAGGCAGGGCTTGTGTTATCAGGATGAAGCCTATGGAAGATTCTCCCCCTGGCCCAACTGCAAGGGGTCCAAATACAAAATAGGTACCGGCGTAGGCACTATCTAATACGGCTAACACAACATCATTGATAAGCAGAAAGAAGCGTGAACCGAAAGGAAGCACAAAAACAAAAGTAGCAAATATCAATTGGAGTCCAAGCCCCCAGCCTACAACATGCCAATTCACTATTTTTCGATTATTCGAAAAACTCCAGGCAATCCCCATCAAGGCAAATATTCCGAAAATGTTAATCAGGTACTGCATATTTTAGCTCTCTTCCTGGGGATCTATATCAATGTTAAATTTTTCAACAGCCATTTTTTCGCGAACGATCATTTCATCAATGTGAGTGGGTACTACATGTAGACCTGGAGCCAGATCGGGAGGGCTCAATACATGATGCATGGTGGCTAGTTGCAGTGAAAAGGACATATCCATGATCTCAACTGGATGCCCCAGACCACCAGCAATATTTATGATATCACCATCTGCCAGCAGATAAAGTCTGTGACCATCCTGCATAGTGAATTCTTCAACTTTGTCTCGAAGGATTTTTGTACCAACTGCCATGTCCCTGAGAACTGGAATATCTATTTCATATCCAAAATGACCGGCATTTGAAAGAAAAGCCCCATCTTTCATCATCTCGAGATGTTCCTTGCGAATAACGCGTTCTTCCCCAGTACAGGTCACAAAATAATCACCCTGTGGGGCTGCTTCCATGATTGGCATTATCCTGAATCCCTCCATGCGCGCTTCCCACGCTTTCCATGGATCGATTTCGGTAACAATGATCTCGGCTCCGAGGCCGGCTGCTCTCTGAGCAACCCCACGGCCAACCCACCCAAAACCGATTACAACCACCGTCTTGCCTACAACATTAAGATTTGTGAGATTCATTATTGATGACCAGGTAGACTGACCCGTTCCATGGCGATTATCAAATAGATATTTTGATTGGGCATCATTTATGGCAAATGCTGGGAAAGACAATTCACCACGGTCATGCTTCTCTTTCAGGCGGTTTACACCTGTAGTTGTTTCCTCACATATTCCCATAAGGGATGCAGCGTAGTCTGGGTGTTTACCCAGGTAGTCACACACATCACCACCATCATCAACAATCGCATGGGGTTTACAGGATGTGATAGCCTCCAAATATGATTCAAAGTCAGTTGAGGTTGCGTCATGCCTGGCAAAAACATGGATCCCTTTTTCAGCCAGGGCTGCACAAACATCATCTTTAGAGGAAGTGGGATTACTACTGGTGATCCACACTTCAGCACCCAGGCGTTGTATAACTTCGGCCAGGTAGGCTGTTTTTGCTTCCAGGTGAATACAGATGGCAACACGCTTGCCCTTGAACACACCATCAGAGGCAAATCGCTTTTCCAGACGATTGAGAACACCCATCCAGCGGCCGGCCCAGGAAATTTTCACACGTCCAGATGGAGCCAGATGAATATCTTCTACTTCATAGTCATGGTTCATAGGAGTTCTTTCATCCTTTTAGAAAATGAACAAACATTAATCAAATGAGGCGTATTGCATTGGCTGAGCTGGGAAGGTGTTATATGAAAACCTTCCCAACTTAGCATTTTAGACTTGTCACTGATTTAGCAGGATAAGTCTTTCTGAGTTTCGATTACTCGATTCTAAGAGCCAGGCTCGATGGTGAATCGCTTACGGCGTATGTAGCCAGCAGAGTTTCATCTGGAGCGATTTTCACAACCTCGTCGGTAGACCAAATAGAGATGAAAATATTTCCTTCAGTGTCAACCGTGAGACCAGAACCGCCCGATCCCCAGATATAATCATCGATCCCGTTGACGACGGCATAAGTTTCCCAATTATAGGAAAGCAGTCCCGAACCCCACACACCGAGATAGGCCATACCATCTGATTCAGAGATAGCTATACTTCCGGGTGTGCCGCCAATATCGATTGTTTGCACGACTGCATCGGTAGCGGGATTGATGACGGATATCGCACCAGCTGCGGTAGCTCCCCAATCACCTGTACAGACAACATGGACCAGACCATCAGGATCCATTGCAGCGGCTTGTGGATTGAGTCCAACATCAATAGTGGTTACAACAGCTCCCGTGGCGCCATTAATTACAGTTACCGTACCGGGTGAGTAGGTATAGTCTGAATTAAATCCAGTATTCGTAGCATAGATCTTACCATCTGCCAGGGCTATACCAGTGGTTCCAGTACCCGCCGTGATCTCCATATCCACTGTCTTGGTAGTCAAGTTGACCTTCAGAACCTTCCCAGACATGGAACACGCTACATAGGCCGTGTTATCATCGTAAATGACCAAATTCATGGGATTATTCCCATCACCAAGCACAATGGCTTCTGCAGCAAAGTTATTATCAGGATCAAAGATCATGATGTTGTTGGTGCCAGAATTGACCACATAAACTTTACCACCATGGTAAGTGACCTGATTTGGCCACTGTCCCAGAGTTGCAACATCATTTAAAACTGCATCTGTTTCCAGATCAACCAGTGAGAGGCTGGTTGCACCTGAGTTCATGACATACAGTGCCAGCGCAGTTTCTGGTGTATCCTGTTCTTCTGGATCATCTTCACAGGCTACGACTCCAAACAACACGATAGAAAGCATCAGTAACCAATGGATCATTTTACTCATCTTACGTCCTCCTTTGTAATTGACTTACTTTACTTGATTAGATTTCCACCAATTCCAATACTCAATCGGAACTCCCGACCTGGAATGGGTTGATATTGAACAAATTCATATAAATCGTCGAAAAGATTTTTAACCTTCAGGGTGACATCCACATCTAACCCGCTTATGTATGAGTGCCATCCAAGAGCAATATCAGATACCTGAAATGGATCTAACCAGACTGTATTCGCTAGATTGACATATCGATAACCCACGTATTGCCAGCTATACCCCATTGTGAATTGATGCCAATTGGCATCAAGATTTACATTCACCGTCTTTTTGGGTCGATAGACAAGATACTTTTGATAGGAGTTGCGATCCTCATCATCATCATTTCTGGCATCCAGATGGGTGTAATTCGCACTAAGATTTAATATATCAGGGATCAGCTTAAGGGTCACAGAACTCTCTATGCCCTGATTGAGAGCCTTGCTTACATTCTGGGGAGCCCACTTTCCCTCAGCGCCACCCTGCTGCCATATAATGAGATCAGTTAGTTGCATTCTGAAATAGCTAAGGTCTATTGCAATACCATTCAGGATGGGATAGCGCAAACGTAGACCTATATCCCCATCGCTGCCATGCTCTGGTACCAGATCAGGATTTCCCACAGTAAAGGCGTCTTCTGGCCAATAGAGGTCGTTAAAGCTAGGGGCTTTATAATTGTAACCGAGATTTGTCTTCAGGGATGTCCGCCATATTTCTCCAAAATTAAAAACCACTCCAAGTTTGGGAGACCAATGGGATCCAAAATCACTGTAATTGTCAAACCGTATCGCTGGCAAAAGAGAAATTGATCTTAAGTATCCCATTTCATCCGGGTGGACAAAATATTCATCCTGAACAAAGAGAAAGCGCTCTGTCCTGCTGTTCAATTCATCCGATGAGCCCTTACCTCCACTCTGATTTTTCCGGAAACCCGTACCATAAATAAGCGTATGATTTGAAGCTAGTATACTGGTGAGCTGTAACTCAACACCGGTAGCCACTGACTTGTGCGTGTCGTTAACAGCGACTGACATTTCATTATTCTTGTATGTATTAACGGCATCATTCAAAAATCCCTGAAGCCGATAGTTATTAAACAGATTAAGTTTTCCCTGGATATTAAGATTCAATCGATTCGAACGATTCGTAGTACGCGCGCTGTCATAAGGTTGTGAAGTAGATCCTGGACTGCCCTTATCATTGAAATAATAATTATGGGATAAATCGATTGTGTGTTCCAGGGGTTTCTCACCTATAGTATACTGAACGCTGGTGAAGAAATCATGGGCAATAAATTCATTGTTCTTTTTCTCTATTAATGTGTCTAGATAGAGATGTGGATAGAGGAAATTACCATCCGTTTGCAAAATTTTATATGTGAACGAACCACCATATTTTTCTCCTGAACGGCGGATAATTGCCTTCGCAGATTTGGATGAAAATGAACCTGCCATGATATCCACAGCAGCGCTGGTTGATTCCCTGCTCCGTTCTTTCTTGGTAATGATGTTGATGACACCACCAATAGCATCGGCACCGTACAATGCTGATCCACCGCCGCGCACGATCTCAATCTTTTCGACCCCTTCGACAGAAATCCTGCTGAAATCAACTTGCCCTGACGCAGCATCATTTATCCTCTGACCATCTACCATGACCAGAACTTGCCCTGAGCTGGACCCGCGCAATGAGACAGATTTTATGCCACCTATCCCACCGTAATCCTTGATATTCACACCCTGGATATTTTGCATAACCTCAGCTAGATTTTGCGGTTTCTGTAATTTAATGGTCGCAGCATCTATGATATCTACTGAAGCAGGCACTTCACTCACCAGAGCATTTCCTCGAGTGGCTGTAACGGTAACCTCTTCTTTGGCATATATCGGATCATCATGCAATTGAATGTTGAGTTCGGTTGTCTGTCCCGCAGCAATTTCTACCTCAAGGCCTTCAACTGAAGTGTATCCAATCCTAGATGCCAGCAAACTGTACCTTCCCGGTGAAACATGAGGAATCCAGTAGTATCCCTCATGATCTGTTTCAGCACCTTGATGACCATTCTGAATAAAAACACAGGCGGCAAACAAGGGGTCGCCAGTTTCACTGTCTAGAATCTGACCTGCCAGCATACCCTTATCCTGGGCACTAACTATGGCCACCATTTGAATGGCGACCATAAGCCCGATAAGAATATTAGTGAGTCTAAACAATGAACCTTGCCCCTATACCTATATGTTTACGCCGACTGAGAGTTTGACCATGCGTCCGGGAGTAGTCGTACCTTTTGTGCGCCAGAAATCTGTATTAAGAAGATTAGTGCTTTCAAGTATTATACTGCCCGAGTATCCAGAAAATGAATAGCGATAGTTAAGATTCGCATCCAACAGACTATAGGCAGGCAGCCAAACCGTGTTAGCAGGTCTGTCGTAGCGTAACCCTACCCAATTGTATATTACATTGCACTCCAATTTCTTCAGCCTCAATGTCCCGGTAACGCCAAGTTTATTCTTTGGTCTATAGATGATATACTTGTTATATAAGTTATCATCGTCAGGAGATTTGTTCAGGGCTTCCATATAAGTGTACTCAACATTTACCAAGACCTTGTTATCCAGCATACTAAGATTGGCAGATGTTTCCAGACCAGTGGTTGATGTCTTTGCAAGATTTGAGGGAGTCCAGATTGTTCCACCTTCAGCTGTCTGGGCCCAAAGGATGAGAGAATCAACATCATTTCGGAAGTAGTTGATAGATGTGTTCAGGTTCATCCCATTAACGGGAACCGTCAGATTCAAACCGATATCATAGTTCAAACCATACTCAGGATTTAGAGCTGGATTACCTACGGAATAAGCGTCCCGAGGCCAGTAGAGATCATTAAAGGATGGTGCCCGATAAGATTTGGTGATGTGAGTCGTGACATTCGTGCTAATATCCCCTTGATGTCCCGTAGAAAGACTTAGCCTGGGGCTAACCTCTGAGGCGAAATCTGAAGGATCATCATAGCGCAAGGCAAGGACTGCCTCCCATTGAGATAAAAATCCCTGCATCGCTCCTGATACGGAACTGGTGAAGAAGGCGCTTTTTGTAATTCGCGCTTTGTCGCCTACTTCATTGCTATTGATCTCATCATTACGATAAGAATAGCCATATGAAAGATCCAGCATATCTCCAAGCGTCCCCGCCTGGCTGAAATCAATCCCTTGAGCATAATTCTTATGATTACTATGGATTTCTACAGTACTGCCTGTGGGATCATCAAAGCGGGTCTGAACTTTTAGATACAAACCCTGGGCCTTAAATGAAAACCCCTTAAATATTTCCTTAATATCATAATTCAGATTGTAGGATTCTGTATTAAACCTGAGTCTTGCGTCATCTGTATAATTGTAAGACAAACCGGGTGTACCATTGTCCGCGACATAGGTGGAAACAGATAGTTGAACTTTTTGATCTGCAGGTAGATCAATCCCGATTTTCCCAAAGGAACTTTGGGTCGACTCACCATTATTGGTGTGTTTGATCCTGTCATCACTACCATAGGCAATGAGTCCATATTTTGGGTCTGTGTAGGGATTCTGGATAAATTCATAATCACCGTCCCAGCCATCCGTTCTATAAGATAGCATATAGTCAATTTTATTTATTGTGTTCGAATGATTGAGAGTGAAAATCTGCCGACCATAAGATCCAAATGAACCCTTGACACCTAAAGACCAATTTTTCATATCACCATCAGTCTCGGTTTTTGATTTTGTAGTAATGCGGATCACACCACCCACAGCATCTGACCCATACTCAGCAGAACGACCCCCGCGCAGTAACTCGATCATGCCCACTTTATTGATGGAAATAGCACTGACCTTGACGCCCACACTCCCCGGAACGTTCATCTTTTGCCCATCCATTATCACAACCACTTTGGAAGCACTCACATCACGAAGTGCAACATCACCCTGTGCATTAATGTAAACACCTGTGATGATGTTCAGTGCATCACCAACATTTTCACAATTGTGTTTCTCGAAATCTTCTACTGTGAGCACGACTCGAGTCGTATTGGAGGTTTTGGTAGTTACCGTACTGTCACTCTGGCCAAGAAGACCTCCGAGCATAACGATGATCAACATGGCAACAAATAATGTTATTTTTTTCATGGATTGATTCCTTTTAACCTTTTAACCTTTTATCCTTTTAACCATTTAACCATTTATCAATTATTATTTCTATGATGTTCCAAGTTTGTCAACAAATCGACGTGCATAATCTGCCAACCCTAAGTGGTTAACCTTTTCAATAATGCCAACCACATGGTCAGGAAAAGCATCTGCTCCAGCATAGGCCCCTGCCATACTTCCGGCGATAGCACCTACTGTATCGCAGTCGCCGCCAATATTTGCAGCTGCACTGATAACTTTCCATGGGTCCCCATCATACATCACAACCAATGCCAAGGCAGTAGGAACTGCTTCTGTCGTCGCAACACCCGTTCCGATATAATTGTATAGATCTTCCCAGATTGCCTGTTCAGATTTTCCCGAACGAACGATGTCTAGAGCCCACTCGGTACGATGCTTGATGGATGCACCTGTCCAGGAACCACCTTGTTTCATTCCTTGAGATACGCCATAATAGTACGCTTCGATAAGGTCATCAATACCACCATTATTAATGGCCGTAGCAATAACACAGGCTACACCTGATGCACCTGCGATGGCAATATTCGTGTTATGGGTGGGCATACAGACCTTAGCAGTATCAGCCACAACGGCATCAAGATCACCTGGGTGAGCCAGGCCGACTGATGAAATGCGCATACTGGCGCCGTTGGTATCACCAATCGTTCCCGTTTCTGTAACTGGAACACCGTCCCTGATCATTTTAAGAGCTCGACCAGAACTGGGCCCCAGGTATAATCCTTCCAGGGCGTTAAGTGATTCGGCCCACTCAATAAGTTTCCGGGCAGCGCCTTCAGCTGTAAATCCACCCGTTTCCAGGAAGAGGTCGGCCAACTGTAATGTCTGTTGAGTGTCATCGGTAATTTGTCCTGCAACCATGGTATCATGGATCAGATGTCCTGCAGGTGCAGGCATAAAATCCTTGATACCTTCCGGAAATAATTCATTTATTACTTCTGGTGGTAAAAGAGAAGTGGGCATTCCAAGTGCATCTCCGGAAGCGACTCCAAGTAGACAGCCATATATCTTATTTAACAAATTCGTATTGGTCATTTAATCATCCCCATTTATTAGCGACCCAATTATAAACACGGGTTGCTTAATTATTTTGCGTAGTTCTAATAGTTTATCCTCTGGCAAAGAAGCAAGTGTGCAGGTCGAAGGACCAGCAGATTTTCGGATATTAATTCCTGGCTCAGCTACTGGAAGAAGTTTTAATCCGGCACATCTAGCAAGTTCTGCTTGTTCATGAATCACACCCTTTGATCCAACTGGCAGGATATCGTGAACATATTCCAATTCACCGAGAAGGCGAGTGCAGTTGGTATCAGAAATATCTGGATCATCAAGATCGACCTCATCATCAGGTGCAGATTTTGGAGTGCCAACACAGATAACCATATCCCCTAGCACAGATGTACCTGGCTTAAAATCTTTATCACTCACAAAGCCGATTACAACGACACCGATCCCTGTCTGAACTGTGGGCACATTGTCCTCAGTACTCCCTGTCAGTATTTTATCCGCATCTAGACCAGCAAGCATCAATTCTTCGCGAATACCACTAATAATAGCTTGACCGGTGGGATTCATCTCAACAGCAAGTGTATCCACTACGACCGTTGGAATCGCTCCAGCAGCATACATTTCCATAAGAGGTACCCGTACAGCAAACCGACCCAATATTCTTTCAGGAACCTGCACCAGATCGTGTTGTTTTGAACCAATGCCACCATCAGAATCACAGGCAATCACTAATTTCATATCATTGGAAATATTTATTAGAGTAAGGTCTCGAACATTTTGGACCAGATTCCCACCCGAAATAGTCCCTGCTTTAAGTTGGGAATATGATTTTAGAATATCGTAACTCTCAGGCATAGAATATATTCCTACTCCACCATTTCTAATGCAGGTTGAAAACTATCCTGTTCTTCCATGAATTGAGGTACAAAATCCATAGAATTGGTTTCCGATCTACCTTCGGCGTGAATTGCCTCAGCAAAAAGTCTCACTGCTGTTGGGATCATGGGACCGGCTTGTTTTGTCTTGGCAGAATTAATGTATCGAACTTTTCCATTTTGCACGGCGATAATCTTATCAGCATCTCTGCGACTGGCAATCTCACCAGGGCTGGTAGTTCCATAACCGCGTTTCAGGCCGGTAAAGTGGGTTCCCTCCTGCCAGGCCGTCTCCCACCATGGTATGAGAATTACTTCTGGATTGGCCAATAATACATCATCCCAGGTAATACTTGGGGCAATTCCTGGACGATCAGCGTAGATGGGATCTGCGCCAACCATGCGCATAAGTTCAATCATATATGAATCAGCACCAGGAGCACACTTATAGGCATAATTGATTTCGTAATAGGTTTTCACTTTTGGCAGAGCAGCATATTCTTCTTTCAGGATTGCTAATTCAGAGGTGATTGATTCAACCAGCTTATTGGCATCACTATCTCTACCAATAAATTTACCTAGAGCCAATATCTTCTCGTAAGTTTCTGCCAGACTGCTTTCTTCCATATGAATATATGGGATATTTTTACTCTCGAGGTAATTGTGGTATCTCAATTGCATACCAGTGGCAGTCAATACCAGGTCAGGGTTTAATGAATCAACACGAATCATTGAGATGTTCGTAAATCCGCCGACACTCTCAATCTCGCCTGCAGCTACTTTTTTGGGGATATCATCTGGATAGATACAAAATCTTGTAACACCCACGAGTTGATCCATTGCCCCAAGCTCAGCCACTGTCTGAGTCCAATTTGGTGCCAATGAAACAATCCTGAATGAGTTTACTTGCTCTGGTGTACTCGAGCAACTGGACAGCAGCCCGATGAGTAAGAGTAGGCTAAATACTACTGGAATACTTCTTTTTAAATTTCTCAATGCAACTCCCCTTATATTAAGATAAACAATAAAAATGGTATTTTATCTGTCTGTATTTCTGTGCGAGAATTCTGTGGGTAGAGATGAAGAATATAGGGATATTGGAATCTCATGAACATCCTTCGGATTTCCTATAAACTAACTTGTACCAACAACCATACAACAAACATACCTGATAAATGTTTGATCACAAGTAATTTTTTAGAAAAAGATAAGTCACTGACCAATAGTGGAACGATTTAATGAATAATTGATATCACTTGCGAGCAGAATAGTTATTTAATTTCTGCATTTTATAAGCATCAGGTTGATGTGCTAGTGTAATTCCCAGGCAGGGTTGGCAATGAATTCATCCTGTAAGGTTTTCTTGCGGTTAGGAGGCAGCCAAGATGATCGCAGACCATTAAGAATTAGATCTTTTATGTCGCTATGGGAAAAGCCAAGATCAGTCACAAGTGATCTGTATTCTTTAGCGAGCGATGTATCAAACATAACTGGATCATCAGTATTAATAGTGATAGAGAGCCCCTGATCATAGTAGCTTCGTAAGGGATGATCTTTAAGAGATGGAACGACTCCGGTACAGACATTTGAGATTGGACATATTTCAAGGGGAATCTGATGTTCAATTAGATGTTTCAAAAGTTTAGGATCTTCAAAAGCCCGCGTACCATGCCCAATACGGTCAACTCTCAAACTATTAATAACACCCCATATACTGGATGAACCCGCGGCTTCACCAGCATGCGCGGTGGTGCGCAATCCAAGCTCCCTGGCACTCTCAAAGACGTCCTCAAACAATTCGGGTGGGAAACCCTGCTCAGATCCCCCAATTCCAATTCCAACGACACCTAGATCAGATACTTCGTTTACCTGGGATAACGTAGTGGCGGCATTTTCGGGACCATAATCTCTTACAAGGTCAGTCACTAGGGCTACTTCAACCTCAGGGACCAAATCGAGCCCCTTCCGGATGGCAACTGTAATATCCTGGGTATTCAAGCCATGCTGAAAAAAATCAGGTGGGGAATAAAAAACTTCAGAGTAGCGTGTATTCATCTGAGCTAGCTGATTCGCTACAGCTTCTGCGATGAGTGTAAAATCTTCATATTCGCGAATAAATTGATTTTTCCAAATCCATGCCTTGATAAAATGAGGGAAGTCAATATATCTAAACTTTGCTTCTAATGCCCCTCTATCTGGAATGGAAGGATCTCCCCCATATTTTTGAACTAGCTTCCACAACGTTCCTATTGGAATGGCCCCCTCCAGATGCAAGTGAAGCTCAATTTTTGGTATTTTATAGAACCAGTCTGAAACAATATCTGAATCCAACAATTCTCAACCTCCAGTAATTTTCATCCTTATTTCAAATAGTGCCGCGCGGCTATGGCTTCTTTAAAATAATTGCATGGTAACAAATTAGAGAAAGACATGCGGGGATGAATAGAAAATATTCAATATGTGATTAACTTCGTTCATTACAGCCATTCACCAATTAATTCCTTAATCTAACCTTCGTTGATGTACAAGTGCAAGATAGGGATTCTGATTAAAAATGGTAAAGACCCCAATGAGGATATCTCAAACGATTACATCAAACAGCGAGGACGCAATGTATTTTGATGCGTCAACCCTTCTTAGACACTTTTACCTTAAACTACAATATAGAATTATGGTCTGGATATTTCCACCATTCTCCAATTATTTTACACTTCTCACCCTCCCGCCATCAGCGGATAAAATCCTTGACAGAGCACTTTTTGCAAACGTTAGTAAATGTTTTTAACAAACCTTCTAAATTCAGCTTATTCGGCATGAATTCTGTAGTTCGCACACTTGATTTTTGGAGTGGCTCTTCATAACCTGGGACACGACTCACTCGCCCAACCTGCATAGCTCATAGATGATAACCCAAGTGATGGCACTTGGAGTGGTGCCTATAGTGATCTCCAGAGCGCAATCTCAGCAGCCAGTTCAGGTGATGAAATCTGGGTAGCTGCAGGAATCTACTATCCCACCTCAGGGACTGACCGAAACATATCATTTAATATCCCCGATAGCGTGAAAGTATATGGTGGTTTCCTGGGGGGAGAAGCCTCGATTGTTTCCCGAGATTGGGAAAGCAATTCCACTATTCTGAATGGTAATATTGGAGATGGCGGAGATATATGGGACAATAGCCTTTGTGTGGTCAAGTTCGATCACGTGGGGAGCACCACCCACCTGGACGGGTTCACAATTCGAGAGGGCGTCGGCAATGATGGTGGCAGGATCGTCATTGACGGAACTGGGAGCGGCGGAACCTGTTCTCCTGTCTTGCAAAACCTGACCGTTACTGCTAATCGCGCTGTTGAGCAGGCAGGGGGCATCTTCATTCACGCTGCAGACTATGGCAATGCCAGTCCCTCCTTGTCAAACTGTACCATCGTTGGTAACCATGCTGAGTTGGGTGGAGGCATGTATTTCGATATAGAAAACAGTGGAAGATCCACAGCAACGCTAGAGGACTGCAAGATTCTATCTAATGTTGGCTATTCACATGGCGGTGGTATTTACATGAATGGGACGTATGTTTTTCCAACTTTTGATCGCTGCACTATTTCAGGCAACTACGCCAATGAAGGTGGCGGTCTATACCTAAATCCGGGGCAGTATGGTTATTGTAGACCAATCATATCCAACACGCTGATTTCAGGAAACCGGGCAAATTACAGTGGAGGTGGCATCTACAACAAAGTCTGTGACCGAGGTGAGGCAGAGCCATCTCTATATAATTGTACATTTGCCGGGAATCGGGCTACCTACGGGGGGGCCATTAATAACTGGTTCACCACGGACCAAACGAGTTCTGTGGGTAAATCGAGGTTTTGGTCCTGCGCAGAAACACGAGCATAGCCAATATTCATATTGGACTCCTTTCTATTGTATTAGTAGATATGAAAACGCCCAAGCAGGTGCTCAGGCGTTAATGTGAATCTCAGTTTAGTTGAGATTAGTATG
>Ga0307988_1000891_pt1 | contig 18750 bp, 17 predicted proteins | sample EllFjometagen183_FD_203166 | JGI IMG/M metagenome (GOLD analysis project Ga0307988, IMG submission 203166) | Marine microbial communities from Ellis Fjord, Antarctic Ocean - #183 | ecosystem: Environmental > Aquatic > Marine > Unclassified | place: Southern Ocean | collected 2014-10-08 | reverse complement strand
CTGGATCGAGATGGAAACAGGCACACAAAAGGAAAGATTCAAGATTGCCTGGGCAGCATCAAGTGGCAACCGGCTCAGGATTACTTTTCTGGTATCTGGGCACCCCATTGAAACCATCGTGGCAACAGGTAAAAAGGTGACATTTCTCTCCCATGCAGGCAAGCACAAACCCCATACCATTGCATCCAATGATCCAGATCTAAATAAATTCATCCATGTTCCGATAAAATTGTCAGAAATGATTGCCATCCTATTGGGACATATTCCTTTACAAAAATTTGATCATGCCATGTTTGAATCCCAGGAAACCCATACTTCCACAATTATTCTGAAACAGAACTGGAAATCATCCGTTCAGAAAATTCATATGAATAAAGATGGACAGATTCGAAAACTTTTGTCCTTGAATCACAATAAAACCCCTGTCTACGATATTACATATCTTGATTTCAAATACTTTGGTTTGAATCATATTCCCGTTACGCTTTTGGTCCAGGACTCCCTTGGAAGAAAAATCCATATAAACCTTACCCGGTTTATTCCCAATCCTCCCTTAAAAGAATCCATATTCAAGTTGACAGAATCTGGATCATGAGCATTATCTATAAGGATTTAACCCTTAAGATTTCTCAAAGGAGATAATTAATATTATGATTCATGAAAATGTAGATAAAGCAAAACAAGGCGCAGCATGCTCTTCCCAGGCTGGCCAAGCCCAGGACATGGACCGGAAACGGCAGGAACAGCAGGCAATAATCAAAAATTCCCTGGCAAAGATAAAACATAAAATATTTGTTTTAAGCGGAAAAGGCGGTGTGGGGAAAAGCAGTGTTTCTGCAAACCTGGCAGCCAGTCTTTCAAAAAAAGGCTATAAAACAGGACTAATGGATGTGGATGTCCATGGCCCTTCCATTGCCCATATGCTTGGATTGACTGAAATGCTGGATGTTAGCCCGGACCAGCAGCTGCTCATGCCCAAACAGGTCAATGAAAACCTAAAAGTTGTATCTGTCCAGGCATTGATGCAGGATAAAGATCAGGCCATCATCTGGCGGGGACCAGCCAAAACAGGCATGATTCAGCAATTTGTCAGTAACGTTGACTGGGGCGAGCTTGATTTTCTAGTTATTGATGCCCCTCCCGGCACTGGGGATGAACCCTTGACCGTTGTCCAGAATATTCCAGAAGCCCTGGGTGTGATTGTAACCACCCCCCAGGAAGTTGCATTGGCAGATATCAGAAAATCCATATCCTTTTGCAAAACTGTAAAATTAAAGACCCTTGGTATTGTTGAAAACATGGCTGGATTTAAATGCCCCCACTGCAATGAGCCCATTGATCTTTTCAGCAGCGGAGGCGGTGAAAGAACTGCCAAGGCCCAGGGCCTTACTTTTCTGGGATCACTTCCCTTTGATACCCAGGTGGTAGCCTCCGGCGACAAAGGAGCTCCAATAATGTTTGAAGATAAGGAAACAGAATTCACAAAGGCATTTGCAAAAATAGTGGACAATATTCTCAAGCAATTGTAACCAGTCTTTTGTGTACCCAGCATTTTGACTGATACTCTTAATAAAGCCAGGGAACTCAAGGATTTTTTGAACCTTCGGGAAAAAGAAAATCTTAGTGCCCTGGCCTGTTTCTCATATACTGCCCTGAGGCGCAGGCAGGAAAAGCATCGTGAGAATGAATACCGCCAGGCCTTTAGCTCCGATGCAGACCGCATCCTTTACTCCCTTGCCTTTACCAGGTACATCGATAAAACCCAGGTTTTTTCCCTGATCAAAAATGACCATCTTACCCATAGAGTCCTCCATGTCCAGCTGGTCTCCAGAGTAGCCAGAACCATTGGCAGATACCTGGAATTAAACCAGGATCTGATTGAAGCGGCAAGCCTGGGCCATGATATTGGTCACGCCCCCTTTGGCCATGATGGAGAGCGTTTTTTATCAAAACTCACCCGGGCATCCGGGGCTGGGTCTTTCCTTCATAACCTCCAAAGCATCCAATGCCTGGAAAGGATAGAAAAAAACGGAAAGGGTTGGAATTTAAGCCTCCAAACCATGGATGCCATTATCTGCCACAATGGGGAAGTCCACTCAAAAAAACTATTCCCCCAGAGAGATCGTAGTTTCAAAGATTTTGATGCCATGATCCAGGACATTAAGGACCAGGTTGTCCTGGATGCAATTCCCATGACCATGGAAGGGTGCGTGGTAAGAATGGCAGATACCATAAGTTATGTGGGCAGGGACCTTGAAGATGCCATCCGCCTGGGTCTTATCAACCGGGATCAGGTGCCCGGGGACTGCAAAAAAATTCTGGGCCAGACAAACGGGACAATCGTTTTTAACCTGGTGACAGACCTGATCCACAACAGCCTTGGAAAAGATTTTATAGGCTTCTCAGACCCAATATCCCTGGCCTTAAAAGCCCTGAAAGAGTTTAATTATGAATTTATCTATAAAAACCCTATTATCAAAAAACATTTGTCATCCATTGAAGACATATTTAAATTTTTGTTTGAGCAATACCTGTCTGACCTTGAAAAAGACCGGCACAAATCCGTAATTTTCCGAGAATTTTTAAATGGCATGGCCCATGAATACACAAGCAGCCACACCCACCCGGAAATTGTCAGGGATTTTATTTCCGGTATGACCGATTCCTATTTCATTCGCCAGGCACCCGATCATTTAAAACCCGAATATATTGACCATGTTTGAGAACCGGACCACTTACCGGAGCCAGCATCAAAAAAAAGGACTGGTATCCTTTGAAATCACGGTAAAAGAGACAAACCTGAATATCCAGGCCCAGACAGATCTGTCAGATAATGCCATCCAGGCAGCCCTTATATACAGAAATTTCATTGAGAATTATATCCATAAATTCCCAGCCTTTGCCACAGCCCTTTCTCCCCTTCCCCAGCCTTTTCTGGCACCGGCCATTGTCATTGATATGATTGAAGCCGGTAAAAGGGCTAATGTAGGCCCCATGGCTGCTGTGGCAGGGGCAATGGCCCAGTATGTCGGTGAAGATCTTCTGGCCCTGTCCAATGAGGTGGTGGTGGAAAACGGGGGAGACATCTTTATCAAATCAGACTCAGAAACCATATTCAGTATTTATGCGGGCAACTCCCCTTTGAGCATGACCACGGGTATCCTGGTTGAAAAACAAAAAGACCCCTTTGGCATGTGCACCTCATCAGGCACCCTGGGACACTCCAAAAGTTTTGGCAGGGCCGATGCTGCAAGTGTGATTGCTGACTCCTGTGCTCTGGCAGATGCTTCTGCCACAGCCCTTTGCAATATGGTGCAAAAATCCTCGGACATTGAAAAAGCCATCCATGCTGGAAAACAGATCCAGGGAATCCAGGGCATTGTCATTATCAAGGAAAAACATATCGGGCTCTGGGGAGATCTGAAACTGGTCAGACTCTCCCCTGAATCGACAACCCTGATAACACCTGACAAACGATAAAAGTATCGGGTGATGCATATTAAGGGTCGGTAAATTAATATAGAGTCCCTACCTTGTCCTCCACTGCCCTGGCAATACTGCCATCCTGTAGTAATTCCTTTACCCTGGCAATATCATTGGACAAAAGCCGGTCTTCCTTTCTATAACCGACCTTGCTCCTGATCACCTCATAGGCGGCCATGGTCCCCTGCCCCGCCTTGAGATTGGTGAAAAGGTCAATTGCCTGGGCTCCACAGAGCAGTTCAATGGCAATGACATGTTCAGTATTCTCCACAATATCCCGGCATTTTCTGGCAGCAAAGGCTCCCATGGACACATGATCTTCCTTGTTGGCTGATGTGGGAATTGAATCCACAGATGCTGGGTGGGCAAGAACCTTATTCTCAGAGACCAGGGATGCAGCAGCATACTGGGCTATCATAAAACCTGAGTTAAGTCCCCCATCTTCCACCAGGAATGCGGGCAGCCCTGATAACTGGGGATTGACAAGTCTTTCAATGCGGCGTTCAGAAATATTGGCCAGTTCTGCCATGGCAATGCCGAGAAAATCACAAGCCAGGGCCAGGGGCTGCCCATGAAAATTGCCTCCGGAAAGGAACTCTTCAGATTCGGAAAAAATCAAAGGATTTTCAGTGGACGAATTCATTTCAACCCCTATTACATTTTCCACATAATGAAAGGCATCCCAGGATGCACCGTGCACTTGGGGAGAACACCTGAGGGTATAGGCATCCTGAACCCTTGAGCAGTCGTGGTGGGAGGAGATGATTTCAGAATTTTCCGTTATCTTGAGCATGTTTTTGGCTGCCTTTATCTGCCCCATATGGGGCCGGGCATTGTGAATCCTGGGATCAAAGGCAGTTCTGGTACCCATGAGAGTTTCGAGACTCATACTGGCGGCTATATCTGCATGCTTACAAAGATTTAAGGCATCATGGACGGCCAGGCATCCCAAGGCAATCATGAACTGGGTTCCATTAATCAGGGCAAGACCTTCCCCGGCTGCCAGTTCCAGGGGAGGTATGGACCTTTTTGCCAGGGCTTCTGCACCTGACATTCTTTGTCCGTCCACAAATGCCTCTCCCTCACCAATAAGAACCAGGGCCAGATGGGCCATGGGCACCAGGTCTCCGCTGGCTCCCACAGATCCCTTTGCCGGAACCACAGGCACAATATCCGTATTTAAAAGCTGGGCCAGTTTTTCAATGGTTCCAAGACAAAGCCCGGAATTTCCCCGGCAAAAGTCATTGATGCGAAGGGCCATCATGGCCTTAACCACATCATCGGCCATGTGATTCCCCATGCCGGCAGCATGGCTTAAGAGAATCTTTTTTTGAAGTTTTCTTGTATCATCAAAGGAAATGTTCACATCGGAAAGTGCCCCAAACCCGGTGGTCACACCGTATATTCTTTTCCCTTCCTTCACCCATCTGTCAACCAGTTTTCTGGCTTTATGAATGCGCGATTCCGATTCAACGGAAATGGCAACCCTGGCGCCATGCCTTGCAATACTTATCAGGTCTTTTAATTGGAATTCGTCACCGTTTAAAATTATTTGATCTGTCATTTGTAATCCCCTTTTCAATCCGGCCTTGATAAGGCCTATTCTCTGTTAAATTTACCCTTTAGTTTATATCGTGAGCCCGGAGAAATAATCCTGCTGTATGTGGCAACCCTGTCAAAAGACCAGGTACGCCGCGTAAGAGAAAGACAGGGCTCTTCCGGTAAGATCTTCAAATGCTGCTGAATGTATTTGTTGACGGTTATTGCCTCAATGATATGTTCGGCCTCCTGAATGGGTGCTATTTCCAGGAGATATTCACTGGGTGTTACGATCGTAAAATCCTGTTCCAGATAGGATGGAGCCACAGCCGGATTGATATACCGTTCTGAATACTGGACCCCTATCCCCCGATCCCTGTGCAGGATAATGGAGTGAAAAGCAGGATCTCCTTCAGCAAGGTCCATTTTTCCGGCAATATCCAGAGACAGGTGTTCTTCCCTGAGCAGCAGGACTTCACAGGAGTGCTGACCATTCCAGTTTTTAATCTCCCTGGCAATACTCTTGATGTGAAACAAGGATGCTTCAGGCTTTGGTTTTGCAACAAAGGTACCAACTCCCTGGACCCTTATAATCCTGCTTTCTTCAGCCAGTTCCTTCAAGGCCCGGTTGGCAGTCATTCTGGAGGCATTAAATGCCCTGGCAAGTTGGGTTTCCGAAGGGATCTTATCACCGGGTTTTAATTTCCCCGATTCAATTTCCCGGACAACACTTGTTTTTATTTTTTCATACAACGCAAAGGGCTGATCTGAATTTTCCACGGCTCATCCTGTTGGTTACATCAATTTGAATGGAGTTTAAAAACCTTGACTTCACTTCTATACTTGTATAGACAAGTACTATATAATCCATGGGGAAATGTCAACACCATCCTGGGCAAAATACGATAAGGCAAAACAAAAAAGGAAAATAGAATGACTACAGATAATATTCAGACAAAAAACAAATTCCCTGGGACCTGGGACCTGCTGTTTATAAACTGTTGCCTTGCCACCATGGCCGAAGGAAATTATAATATCATTGAAAACGCAGCCCTTGGGGTAACCAGTCAGAAAATTTCCTGGGTGGGAAAGCAGGCAGAACTGCCAGATACTCCTGAAAAACTTTGTACCCGGATCATTGACTGCAAAAACAAATGGATAATGCCGGGGTTTGTGGATTGCCATACCCATCTGGTCTGGGGAGGCTCCCGATCCAGGGAATTTGAAATGCGGCTTGGAGGAGCCAGTTATGAAGAAATTGCCAACATGGGCGGAGGGATATTCTCAACAGTCTCTGCAACCAGGGATGCCACGAAAAAAGATCTGTTTATTCAGGCATCCAAACGCATGGAAAACTTTCTCAGACAGGGGGTTACCTGCCTGGAAATCAAATCAGGCTATGGACTGGACCTTGAAACGGAATTAAAAATGCTTTCAACCATTGATCAATTGGATCAAACCTTTCCCCAGCATATTGAACCTACTTTTTTAGGGGCCCATGCCCTGCCCCCGGAATTCAAAAACAGGGGAGAGGACTATGTGAATCTTGTCATTCACACCATGCTGCCAAAAGTAAAGGAACAGGGTATTGCCACGGCCGTGGATGTCTTTTGCGAAAGGATCGCCTTTTCCAGGGCCCAGACCCAAAAAATCTTTGAGGCGGCAAGGGATTTGAATTTCAGGATAAAGCTCCATGCAGAACAATTGTCAGATTCCGATGGAACTGCCCTGGCAGCAGAATTTAATGCCCTTTCTTGTGATCACCTGGAATATCTTTCCCTTTCAGGGGCAAAAAAAATGGCCGAAAAAAAGGTCTGCGCCGTTCTTCTGCCAGGAGCCTTTTATTTTTTAAAGGAGACCCAGAAACCTCCCATTCATGCGTTAAGGGAGTTTGGAATTCCCATGGCAATTTCAACAGACCTCAACCCGGGGTCCAGCCCTGTTCATTCCATGAACATGATAATGAACATGGCCTGCCTGCTCTTTGATTTCACCTGTGAAGAGGCTATAGCAGGCGCCACCCTCAATGGTGCCAGAGCCCTTGGACTGGACCAGAGAAAAGGCAGCCTTGAAGTCGGCAAAGATGCCGATCTTGTTGTCTGGGATATCAACACCCCGGCAGACCTATGCTATCTTGTGGGACACAATCCTCTGGATATGGTTGTGATTGACGGAAAAATTGAGTATAGCAATTGAATATTTACTTAGGTAGAACACATATATAGAACAGCTTATACAGGAGCCTGCATTGATCTCTTTGCTGACACTTATCAATATTGTTTTTTTCTCAGGGTTAAGCCTTTTTTTTCTGGTATTGAGCCTTTCCTCTTTTTTTGAAAAGGAGATCCGGGCAGCATGGATTTCCCTTGGTTTTTTAACGATTAATGGACTTTTCTGGGGATTTTTTATTCTTACCCCTGGATTCGCTATTGGGTTCAACCTGCTTGTTTTTTCCGGGATCACCCTTTTTGGCCTCATTTCCCTTGTGGGATTCTTCCCCAAAGAAAAATTGCCAATAGATCTTTCCCGGGCCATCCAATATGATGAGCGGGACAATATGTTTTCCAGAAACAATATCCAGCACCATCCTGAACTCATGGATATTTATTATAAACAGCACCCGGAAAATTTATCCCTTGACCAGCAGATCCACAACAAGCCTGATTTTGGAGATAAAAAGCAAGTATTTCATGATGAATATACCACCCCCTGTTACCTAGCTGCCTTTGAATACCTTGAGCAGACCATCCCCTTGTCAGATGGAATGATTGCCCCTGAAAAAAAACAGGTGGATACAAAAAAAATGGTTGCTGCCTTGTCAGATATGATCTGTTTTTACGGGGGATGTGATGTGGGATTTATCCCTTTGAAACCCCACCACTATTACAGCCACAGGGGCCGGCATGCCGAATCCTGGGGTGATAAAACCGATCAGACCCATAAAACAGCCATTGTCATTGTGGTACCCATGCGTGTCCCCATGCTTAAACAGGGCCCCACAAGCTCTGTGATCCAGGAATCTGCCCAGAAATATGTGGAAGCCGCCAAAATCTCCAATATCGCTGCCGCCTATATCCGGCAGTTTGGATTCAGGGCCAGGGCACACAATGATGCCAATTATGAAACCCTTTGCGTTCCCCTGGCAGTGGAATCCGGACTGGGAGAACTGGGACGAATGGGCCTTTTCATGCATAAAACCCATGGACCCTGTGTACGGCTTGCCATTGTCACCACAGATATGGAATTTCCCGCCTCCATTCCAGGACCCAGCCTGCATATGGAAAATTTCTGCAGGATCTGCAAAAAATGTGCAGACAATTGCCCCTCAAGTTCAATCACCCATGGGGATGAACCAAAATCCAGGAATTTCAGGCATTGGTCCATTGACCAGGAAAAATGTTTTTCCTATTGGAAAACCATTGGATCTGACTGCGGAATGTGCATATCCGTCTGCCCCTATACCAAACCCGATACCCTGATCCACAAATGGGTGCGGTTTTATATTTCCAGGAACCCTTTAAATCAAAGAATAGCTTTGTTCATGGATGATCTGCTCTACGGCAGGATAAAAAAAATCCCCCGGAAAAACCCGGACAAATTGTTTTATTTATAGCCACTCAAATAAAAAAGATGAAAAAAATCCTTCACCATATAAATCAGCTGACAACACCGGCAAAGTATTCAAAAAGAGATGGGATAGCCTATTGGCAGGAAAAATTGTTCCTAAAAATTCTTTTTCTATCTGTGACTCTGGGAATGATAGTCTATATCCCTAGTATGAGTCGGTGTATTAACGAAAAATATTGGAGCCTCATATTCATTGACAGTCTTGTCTATGGTTTTATATTTTTCTTATTCTTTAACCGAAATTTTTCTCTTTCCTTTCGTACAACTTGTTTTCCATTGATGATCTATCTGATCGGGCTTGTGGTAATTATAAGCCTTGGACCCTTTGGAGATGGACCTTTATGGCTGTTTTGCTTTCCTTTGATAACCGGTTTATTGCTGGGGTATAAAAAAGCTTTCTGGGCTCTGATGATAAATGCAGTAACCATTACATTATTGATCATTTTTACTCACTTTAACCTTACCAATGATGTGGTTCGGTCAAATTTTCAAATATGGCAGGCTGCAACGGGTAATGCAATGGAACGATGGATTGTCATCAGCCTCAATTTCATGTTTTTAAATATTGCTACCACACTATCCATTACAACAATCTTAAAAGGCCTTCAAAAGGCCCATGAAGAATTGGAGAAGCGGGTTAAAGAAAGGACCATTGATCTGTCTAAAACCAACAAAGCCCTGAACAGAGAAATTGAAGACAGAAAAACAGCTGAACTACGGCTAACTGAATTCAATGAAACCCTTGATAAAAAAATAAAAGAAAAAACCAGGGATCTTCATATGATAAATGAACATCTCATTTATTCAGAAGAAAGTGAACGTAAAAAACTTGCATCTGAACTCCATGACAGCGTGGCCCAGAGTCTTGCAATAAGCGTTTCAAAATTAAAAAATGTAAAGGAATCCAGCTCTGTAAATGATCCGGAAAATTTGTCTGTCATCCAGGGACATATTGAACAGGCGATCCAAGAAGTTAGATTATTAATACATCACCTTTGTCCTCCGGTTCTTGCTGATTTTGGAATTGATATTGCCATTGGTTATCTGGTTGAGCAAACCAACGAAATGAACCAGACTCAGATTACTTATTTCAATGGTCTTGATGAAGAAATTCACATGTCTGAAATAATTAAAACCACTCTGTACAGGGCTGTGAATGAAATTATTAGCAATTTTATCAAGCACTCCGGTGTAAACGAAGCTGAAATTGAAATAGTAAAAAATAAAAACGATCTTTGTATACGGTTTGAAGATCACGGTTCAGGATTTGATCTGGTTTCAAATAAAACAAAAATTTTCAGTGGTTTTGGATTATACAGTTTATCTGAACGCTGCAACAATATGGGGGGAAATATTCAAATAGATTCAGCGCCTGGAAAAGGAACGAAAATAGTAATATGTGCTCCCATTAACCAGGAGCAAGATTCTTTCTTGCAACCCGTAAGTTCTAATGATAAGGAAGATTCAGTAAAATAATTTAATAAAAAAAGGAAACATTATGTGCGAATCAAATGTATATTTAAAAGAAAATGACGTTGAAAAACTGATCATGGAAAATGTGGCAGCCATCACACCGGGAGACAAAGGAATTTTTGTACTGAAAGGACTTTTGGGCGAACGCATGGAAGTACAGGGCATTATAGAGGATATCAATCTCATGGGGCATAAAATAATACTAAAATCCCTGTGATGATAAAATTTAAGAGATATCTTTCTGCCATTGCCAGGGTAAATGGTCTGGGTGACAATATTGAATGGCTTTTTTATCCGGGCATGCTCCAGGACAGCTGGGGAAAATGGTGGGATGATTTTGGTCTGCGCCATGCAGCCCATGAAGGAGTTGATATTTGTTTTTTCAGGACCCGTACAGAGAAGGCCCTGGATAAAACAATTGGACGTCTGGACAAAAATACCGATGTCCCTGCCATGGACAAGGGAATTGTTCTAAATATTGCTGATGATTTTTTAGGACAGACCCTTGTCTTAGCCCGGGAAAAATTGGATGATTTTTCACCAAAATTGATCTTTGTATATTCCCACCTGGAGATTAATAAAGGGATTGTACCTGGTTGCCGTGTTGAAAAGGAACAGATCATTGGCCAGGTGTTTGATACAAGCAGGATACCATCAAAACTTTTCCCCCACCTGCACCTTTCCTGCATTGAACTGAGGGGAAAAACACCTCTGGAAAACCTTAACTGGGATCTTTTTCCAGACAGGGAAAAAGTTAATCTGATAAATCCTGTTTTCATTTAATTCATTTATGATTTAAATTTTTTATCATTTTTTAATCAATGCCTCTGATTTTTTTTAATGTCACTACTTTTTTACTATTTGAGATTCAATATTCCAGGGTGTTGCATCCCAAAAGAAGAATTGAAAAAAAAGAAAATTTAATCTATGATCACCAGAATTTGTAATTTTCACTAGACAATTAATATGGAGAGGATGAATGAAGACAATTAAATACCTTTTTTTGCTGATTATCCTGGGACTGATAGGTACAATAATTTACCAAAATCTAGAATATTTTATGACCCCCTATGCCCTGCACATTGATTTAAAAGTATCCACCTGGCAATGGACAGCGCCCGCAACGCCCAACCTTACATACTGGGGTATATGTTTTGGCCTTGGTCTTTTGTTGACAGGGATCAAAGGGCTTGTTACCGCTTTCCGACTGGGAAGAGAAATAAAAAACAATGGCCCGGTCATTGGAAAACTGAACCAGGAAATCAGTGAACTGCAGACAAAATTGGATGTGTTTGTCCATGATCCATATATCAAAAATGGAAACGAAATACCTGCTGTTGAGGCAATAGAGCTCAAAGCACCTGTTGTCAAAGATGAAAATACATCTGTGCTCTCCGAAGAAGGTGATTCCAAAAAAAATATTGAATAAAGATCTGGTACCAGACCGTCCATGACCACAAAGAAAAATACGCCCATGATGGAACAGTATCTCTCCATCAAAGAGCAATACAAAGATGCCATACTCTTTTACCGGATGGGGGATTTTTATGAAATGTTTCTTGGGGATGCCCAGAAAGCAGCCTCCATTCTTGAAATTGCCCTGACCTCCAGAAATAAGAATGACAGTTCTCCAATCCCCATGTGCGGGATCCCTTTCCGGGCGGCAGACAATTATATTGCCAAGCTCATTGAAAGCGGCTGCAAGGTAGCTGTATGTGAACAAGTGGAGGATGCAGCCCTTGCCAAGGGACTTGTTAAACGGGAGGTGGTCAGGGTTATTACCCCGGGTATGATCCTCAACGAATCCCTTTTGGATAAAAAATCCAATAATTTTCTGGTGGCAATCTCCAGGGTAAACGAAACCGCTGGACTTGCCAGCCTTGATATTTCCACGGGCAATTTTAAAACCTGCCAGATGGAAAGAACAGGAAATTCCATCCCTCCTGCTTTAATTGATGCGGTCTTGAAACTTGATCCCAGGGAAATTCTCTTACCCTCCTCCTTTGAAAAAGATCCTGTTTACAAACAGATCAGAAACAAGTTTTCAAACAGACATATCACCTATCTGGACAAAAGCCATTTCCTTGTGGAAGAGGCAAAAGAAAGGCTGGTGAAAAAGTTTGAAACCCGGAGCCTTGAAGGCTTTGGTATTGAAGGCATGAACGCCTCCATTTCGGCAGCAGGCGCCATAATATCCTATGTTCAGAATACCCAGATGCAGGATACCCAGCACATATTCCAGATCCTTCCCTATGACCTGAACAACTTTCTAAAGATTGATGACCGATCCTGCAAAAACCTGGAACTTTTGAACAATATCCAGACCCTGGATAAAAAAGGTACTTTAATTTTTGTGCTGGACAGGACTGTTACTGCCATGGGTGGACGGCTTATCAAAAACTGGATTCGGTATCCCTTGGTTGACCAGAAAAAAATTCAACAGCGCCTGGACTGTGTGGAAGAGATCCTCAAGGCATCCCATATCCATCGATTAATTATTACCCATTTAAAATCCGTATATGACCTTGAACGCCTTGGCAGCAAAATATCCATGGGCCAGGGAAATGCAAAGGATTTGATTTCCCTTAAAAATTCTTTAAAAAAACTGCCTGACCTTTTTACAAAGCTTGCCATGTTCGACAATCCAGTATTAAACGGAAGCCTTCTTGAGAATCAGGAACAAATGCTCACCGAGCTTGCCTCCCTTGCCGTATTGATAGAAACTTCCATACGAGAAGATGCAGGTCATGTTCTGAATGAAGGGAATATAATCAACGACGGTTACAGCCCGGAACTGGATGAACTCCTGTCTATTACAAGGGATGGTAAATCCTGGATTGCCAGAACCGAAGCCCTGGAAAAAGAAAAAACCAAACTATCTTCTCTTAAGATAAAATACAATAAGGTATTTGGGTATTTTATCGAGGTCTCCAAAGCCCAATCCAGCATGGTTCCAGAGGATTACATCAGGAAACAGACCCTTGTAAATGCCGAGAGGTTTATTACCGACGAAATGAAACAGGTGGAGTCCAAGATTTTAAATGCCCAGGACAAACGCAATGCCCTTGAACATGAAATTTTCTGCTCTGTCAGGGATCAGGTGGTTGCCAAAGCAGTTTTTATCTTGAAAATGGCGGAATTCATTGCCCGAATTGATGTTCTCCAGGGACTTGCCATGGTTGCTTCGGAAAATGCCTATACCAAGCCAGAACTCAACAATGAAAATTTTATTGATATTGAAGATGGCAGACATCCTGTTGTTGAAAAACTTATCCAGGGGGAACGCTATGTTCCCAATTCCATCAAGCTGGACAATATTGAAAATCAACTATTGCTTATCACTGGCCCTAACATGGCTGGTAAATCAACGGTCTTAAGACAGGTCGCCCTCACCGTTCTAATGGCCCAGATGGGCTCATTTGTACCGGCCAGAAAAGCCTCCCTGGGATTGACAGACAGGATTTTCACCCGGGTAGGTGCCCTGGATAATTTATCCTCGGGCCAGAGTACCTTTATGGTAGAAATGGAAGAAACCGCCAATATCGTTAACAATGCCACGGAAAACAGCCTGGTAATCCTGGATGAGATTGGACGGGGTACCAGTACCTATGATGGTATGAGCATTGCCTGGGCAGTGGCAGAATACCTCCATGATCTGAACGGTAAAGGGGTAAAGACATTGTTTGCCACACATTACCACGAACTGATCCAGCTGGAGGAGATAAAACCCCGCATTAAAAACTATAATATTGCGGTAAAGGAATTTAATGACAACATTGTTTTTTTACGACGTCTTGTAAAAGGCGGTACCAATAAAAGTTATGGAATTCAAGTGGCAAGACTGGCCGGAGTTCCGGATAGAATTATAGACTCCGCCAAAATTGTATTATCTAAAATTGAAAAGAAAAACAATGGAGAACAACACCTCCATGAAGCATACGAACCCAAAAATTCAGGCAAACCAAAGAAAAGACTGAAAAAGAAAAAAAATCAAAATGACGGCCAGCTTGAATTATTTGAAAATTCTGAAAAACTGCTTACTAAAATGCTGAAAAAAGCAGATATTTCAAATATGACTCCCCTGGATGCCCTTATTTTTTTAAATGATATTAAAAAAAAGGCCTTGAATTGACAGATGAAAAAACCTAGGTCAAAATCCCAGTTCATCTGTCTGATCCTGTTCATGATTTTTTTCTTGAACATGGGTATATTTGTATTTCCGGTCACAGCCAAGGGCAGTTCAGCAAAACAAAAATATATGGCAGCTGATAATTGCTTTAAAAAACTCAGGAATTCTACCCTGAAAAAACAAATGGCATCGGAATGGCTCAATTGTATCAGCAGATACGAAAATATTTACAAAACCCATCCAAAAAGTTCCTGGGCGCCTGCCGGAATGTACAAGGCATCAGAACTCTATCTTACATTGTATAAATTATCCGGCAAAAATGCCCATAGAACCCAGGCCCTGGATCTTCTGGCCAAAATCAGAAACAAATACCCATCCAGTGCCTATACCAACAGAGCAAAGACTCTCCTCAAATCCATTCCTGCCACTCCCAGGCTGGTAAAACCAAGTTCCATAAACAAAGCTGTTAAAACGATTCGTTCAAAAAAATATGAAACCAGGAAAAAAATCCTGGAAAAAAAATCAGAACTAAAGAAACAGGAAGAACGAGACAAAAAAGAAAAACAAGCTCTTCTCCTGGAATCCAAAACCATTGATTCAAAAAAACAGATAAAAAAAGCACAGAATGACGATACCCAGGTAACCGGATTACGATTCTGGTCCAATCCGGAATATACCAGAATCGTGGTCAATGCATCCCGGGAACGTGACTATTCGCACCGCCTTCTAAAAAAAGATCCAACAATAAACAAGCCCTTTCAACGCTTGTATATTGATATTGAAAATGCAAGACTAGGCCAGGGGGTTGCCGAACATACCCCCATCAACGATGACCTGTTAAAACAGGCGCGGGCCGGCCAATATCTGGCCCATACCGTCCGGGTGGTGGTGGATATCAAATCCTTTGAAAATTATAAAATTTTTTCATTAAAAGATCCCTTTAGAATCATCATTGACCTATGGGGCAAAGGTTCCAACGGAGCCATAGCCTCCAGGAACCAGCTGCCTGCCCAAAAAAGTACGGCCAAGGTGCCAATAAAAACCTCCAGGATCACCACGGACAATCTGGAATCATCAGATATTGCAAGACAATTTGCCCTGGGTGTCAGTAAAATAGTAATTGATCCCGGCCATGGCGGCCGGGACCCTGGAGCTCCAGGTTATTGCAAAGGAGCCTGGGAAAAAGATATTGTACTAAAAATGGCCAAAACCCTTGCCGAAAAGCTCAGGAACAGGCTCAAGTGCACCGTTCTGCTGACCCGTTCCACGGACAGAAAACTGACGCTGGAAGAACGGACTGCCATTGCCAATACCCAGCGGGCAGATCTTTTTATTTCCCTGCATTGCAATGCAGCAAAGAATAAAAAACTTACAGGTTTTGAGACCTATATATTGAACCTGGCAACAGATGACCAGGCCATTGCTGTGGCAGCCAGGGAAAATGCAACTTCCAAAAAAAATATTTCTGACCTTGAATACATTTTAAAAGATTTGGTGACACATGCCAAAATTGAAGAATCGACCAGGCTCGCCAATGATGTTCACCAGAGTATCATAAAAGGCATGAAAAAAAAATATTCAAAAATAAAGGACCTTGGTGTCAAGCAGGCACCCTTTTATGTTCTTCTGGGTGCCAGAATGCCCTCCATTCTCATTGAGACATCTTTTATAAGCAATAAACTTGAATGCAAAAGACTGCAAACCCAATCCTATCGAAATGATGTATGCGATTCAATTACCAACGGGATTGAAAAATATATTAACGCAACAAACCCAAGACAATTATAACCCAAAAAAGGAGATACTCATGTCTTTTGAAAACATTATTCTTGAGGTAGAAAACAATATTGCAACTATTTTTTTTAACCGGCCCAAGGCATTAAATGCTCTTAACAATGCCCTTTTTGACGAATTGGACACTGCGCTTGACATGGTAAGGTCTGATATTGATATCCGGGTTCTTATACTTACAGGCGCTGGAGACAAGGCCTTTGTGGCAGGTGCTGATATTGCAGAACTGGTAAAAATGAATCCTTTGCAAGCCAAATTTTTCTCAAGAAAAGGCCAGAAAGTATTTTCAAAAATTGAAGACCTTCCAATCCCTGCCATTGCAGCTGTAAATGGTTTTGCCCTGGGGGGAGGAAGTGAAGCAGCCCTGGCTTGTGATTTCATCTATGCCTCGGAAAAAGCCGTATTTGGACTGCCTGAAATCAATTTAGGCCTGATCCCGGGATTTGGCGGAACCCAGCGCCTTGCTAGAATTGTGGGAAACAATAGGGCCAAAGAATTAATATTTACCGGTAAAAACATAAAAGCTGACAAAGCCCTTGAATACGGAATTGTTAATAAAGTCTGCGCCCATGAAAACCTGATGGAAGAAGTTTTAAAGATAGCAGGCCTTATAACGTCCAAAGGTAAAGTCGCCTTAAGAGCTGCCAAAGAGGTCATCCAGAATGGAACAGCAACTAACCTGGAAATTGGTTGCAGGATTGAAAATGACGGTTTTGCCATAGCCATGACCAGTGAAGATGCAAAAGAAGGCACCATTGCCTTTCTGGAAAAAAGAAAGCCTTTGTTCAAAGGAGAAATCAAATAACAACTCTTTAATTTTAGAGGAGAGCGATAATGTTAGCTGAACAAATATCCATATTCGTTGAGAACAAAGAAGGCCGACTTGCTGAGGTCACTGCAATTCTCAGGGATGCCAGGGTAAATATCAGGGCCTTGTCCCTTGCAGATACTACAGATTTTGGTGTATTACGGCTCATTGTCAATGACAGCGACAAAGCTGAATCTGCCTTAAAGAAAGAAGGATTTACTGTGGGAAAGACCCAGGTGCTTGCCGTTGAAGTCAGCGATGAACCCGGTGGACTGAACAAGGTTCTGGATCCCTTAAGCGAACAGGATGTCAATGTTGAATACATGTATGCCTGTGCAAATTCCCAGGGCATGAATGCCATCATGATCTTCCGGTTTAGTGATCACGAGAAAGCACTGAAAATCCTTGCTGAGAATTCAATCAAGGTGGTCACCAGGCAGGAGATATCCAATCTCTGAAAGAAGAGTAGAGCATAGATTGGCCTGATTTAGATTAGACCATTTTAGATTAAACTAGGGCTGTGTCATCCATGCTCACTTTTCTTACAAGCTCTCTGTAATCTGCCGAAGCAGTTGAGCCCGGTGCAAATTCAAAAATTGATTTGCCAAAGGAAGGCGCTTCAGCCAGGGTTTCACTATAACGGATGGGTGGGCAGACATAGTTCGGATATATTTTTTTTAATTTGGAATATAGCAATTGCGGTCCTTTTATCCGGGTATCCAGAAAAGTGGGTACAATATATTTTAAACTGATTTCTTTTCTGTATTTTTGTATGGAACCAAGGCTTTTCAGAAATTCTGAAAGCCCGTGCAGAGGCATAACTTCAAGAGCCACCGGCACCAACACTTCAGTAGCATAAAACAATACATTTACGATCAGCTGATCCCACCCCGGCGATGTGTCTATTAGTATAAAATCATACCTGCGCTCAAGGGGTTCCATGGCCTCAGCCAAAGTCCATTCCGCGCCAAAACTTTTCCTGTCAATAATCCGTTTCATGCCGGCAAGGGATTTACCGCCACTGAGAAGCCACAGATTTTTTCTGGCCTTGACAATACATTCATCAGGGGCCAGTTCCTTGGTCAAAAGCTCTGTTAAACCTGCCTTGGGTTTTTTCCCCAGGATATAGGAGGACTGCCCCTGGGTGTCTGCATCAACAAGCAAGACCTTGTATCCGGCAAGTGCAAGGCCTGCCCCAAGGTTGACGGAGGTAGTTGTTTTCCCCACCCCTCCTTTACTGAGGGTCACACAGATTTTCCTGGCCCTTTCTCCCTGGGTATTTTTTTCACCAGAAGTGTCTTTACCCATTGGATCAGTTACCTGATCCAATGGCCTGTCTATTTTGGGCCTATCCACTGGCTGTTTCCCCAGGGATTTTTCCATAGATGGTTCTACGGGGTGATCCACCAATTGGTCCATGTGTACGGGAAATTTATACTTACAGGATCTACAGGTTGCAGAAACATTTTTCCCAGAATCAATATGGGATTTGAGTATGTCTGGATTTACTTTATGCTTTCTGGCACATTTCGGACAGACAATAATCACAACTATCCCTCCTTTTTCAATTCCTCAAGAATAGCATCAACTGCAATACTGGCAATTCTCTTCATGGAAATATCCTGACCGGTTCCCTGGGAAAGTCTTATCTTTATTTTGGCCTTGCCCTCCCATATTTCAACGGAGACATTGTGCTTTGAAATTTTCCAGGACTTTTCCTCATTCCGGGCTGGTCTTTTTTTTAAATCTTCTTCATCGCTGCGATAAATAAGACAATCCAGTTCACCGGTTCTGCTGGCAGCATCTTCATCAATACCTGCAAGAATGTGGTCCATAATATCTTTTTTTTTACTCATTTTTACTATTCTCGGGCCTTGGTTATTTTTCGGTCATTATTTTT
>Ga0307988_1000888_pt1 | contig 18780 bp, 13 predicted proteins | sample EllFjometagen183_FD_203166 | JGI IMG/M metagenome (GOLD analysis project Ga0307988, IMG submission 203166) | Marine microbial communities from Ellis Fjord, Antarctic Ocean - #183 | ecosystem: Environmental > Aquatic > Marine > Unclassified | place: Southern Ocean | collected 2014-10-08 | reverse complement strand
CGTACTATTTTTAGTGCTAAGCCAAGACAATTTTAAGCCGGACAAGTAAATTTTCCCAACTCATCCCACGTCTAAGACACGGGTGTTCTTGGGTGGGTGATAAATATTTTGGGGTAGAGCCCGGAGAGGTTAATCCTGATTTCAGTGATTTCGATAAAAGGATGCAGGAGGGTTACGGCTTCTTTTTCAAAGAAGAGCTCGTTCCGGCAATTGAGTTATGGCAGAATAATTTTAATGAAATGAAAGAATAATTTGTTAAACATCAAACCAGTGAACTGAAAGTATTTGATGATATATATAAGGGAAATGAGTACGCCTCAAACTGGGTTCAGGATTTTGATGAAGCACTCCGGGTTGCAATCGCAAAAAGTTCTCCGGAGGATAAACAACGGTTTGCTGCACTACGAATCGAGTTATTGGATTTCCTTCAGAATATTGATGTAGGAAGTGAATATAACCGTCTTGGAAATATTCGTTCCCTTGCAGAAACATACTATATGCGGGGTGATTCCGAAAAGGGAGAGGAACTTTTCAAAGGGTTGACAGATGAAAACCCTTATTATACATAGGGATATATAGGGTACTCTGACCAGTATTGGCTTGAAGACAAGAAAAACACGGATTATATAAAAGCCATGGAAATATTGAAAAGGGCATATTACTTAGAGTCAATTGACGAAATTGATATTGTTATTGAAAGAATGACTGAATTACATATAGCGATTGAAAAAGAAAAAATTGAAAGATTCACTAAAATAAATGACAAAGATAAAGTTCCGGAAGGAACTGAAATAGCAGAAATCCTTGAACAGATCAGAAAAACAGAAGATATATTACCGTTGGCTGAACTTAAATATATCAATGCACATAAAAACGAGGTTCTGCATCTAGCATTGAAAGAAATGAAGGAATATGCCGGTGATCCGATAAAATATGCTACAGAGAATGATTTTTTCTCTTTGTATATTCCAATGCTTCTCGGGCAATGGGAGGTCAGGACGGCATCGAAGTATCTTATTGATCTTGTAGCCTGCACAGATGAAGAAATAGACAGAACGATTGGTGATATGATAGCGGAATGCTATTCTGTTGTGCTGTATAAGTGTTTTGACGGTAATATAGACTACCTGAAGGAAATGATAGAAAAAGATGGCATAAGCGAGTTCTCAACACTTGCATATTTACAAGTCCTGACCATGTTCTGGATTTTTGATCAGAATAATCTTCCGGAGCTCAGGGATTACCTTGAGCAGCTTTTTATCAAAAGGCCGGAAACCGCATCACAGATTACAGGTGTTATAATGGAGCATCACAAGGATGAGTTGCTGCCGATTACAGAAAAATGCATTGCTTCGGAATTTTATGACCCATCTATATATGGAGACCGGGAAGAATATATGTTCCATTTTAATGATTTTTCGAACATGGAAACAGATAGGTATTTGAACTACCTGCCAATTCATTGGCGGGTAGTTCAAGTGTCATAGGATATACGATCTCTCAAAACTGAAAAATGCAGGAGTAAAAGTCCCTTCAACCTCAATCCGTGACGGGCTATATAAGCATGTTGAGAGTCTGTTAAAACACAACTGAATACAAAAGAATATTTGGGCAATAGAAAGCTATATCCAAAACGACAATAAATTGTGGAATTGGATATAGCTGTAATAAGTTCTAAAATTAGAGCATAAGCGAAAGTGCTGTCTCTATTCTTCGGTTGTTTCTGTTGCTTCAGCAGCTTCGTCGGTTTCCTCTTCATCTTCAACAACTTCTTCTACGATTTTAGCAGCATGAGTTATTGTAAACACCAGAGATTCTTGGGGTGATATAACTTCAATATTTTCATCGCTAAAAATATCTAAATCGCTAACAAGAACAGAATCGCCTAAGCTGTATTTAGATATATCAATGCTTACATAATCTATTAAGAATTGTGGTAATGTTGAAATTTCAATTTCACTCATTTGTTCTTGAAGAATTGTATATTGTTCAAGGGAATCTCTATTCATGAAGTTAATAGGTAATGTTACTTTAACTTTTTCGCCAAGTGTTAATGCATGAAATTCGATATGTATTATTTTACGGCTTGATGGGTCTCTATTATATTCTTTTAAAATTGCCAGATATTCTTCACCATCAATGTCTAAAAGTACTTTTGAACCTATGGACTGTGTTTGTAAAAATTTTGTTGCTACTTCTTGCTTAATTTGAATGCTTAATGAATCTATATGACGCCCGTAAATAACGGCAGGTACTAAGCCAATCTTTCTAATTTTTTTAACCTTTAATGCTAAATCTCTTTTTTCGCATGATAATGTATAAGTCTTCATAAAATTCCTCCTAAGAAATTGCTTATACTATCTTATGCTTTTACAGGTAAAACTTCAAGTGAAATTTTAGAAAAAAAATAATCTTAAAATGAATTTAAAACTGGAAGTATTTCTATGCAATTACTTTTTCAAACTAGCTTCTACGCTCTGATAGCTTTGCTAAATCAGGTATTTCATCACTCTAGAAAATTGTATTAAATTCCGCAAAATTTAATAGTCATTCTCAGCTTAAACTCTGTTACAATAATTATAGAACTAGAAAGTTGTTCTGGTAATCAGCTATTATTTGAAAGGAAAACTGAAGTGATTTTAAGTGTCAGCAGACGAACTGATATTCCAGCTTTTTACAGCGACTGGTTCATAAATAGAATCAACGAAGGCTTTGTTATGGTTCGCAATCCGATGAACCATAATCAGATAAGCAGGATTTCAATAAATCCGGATTTAATTGATTGTATAGTTTTTTGGACTAAAGATTCACACAATATATTTGATAAACTCGATAAATTAAAAGACTATAACTGCTATTTTCAATACACAATAACACCTTATGAAAAAGATATAGAAAAGAACCTTAGAGATAAAAGTGAAATTATTGATGAATTCAAAAAACTTTCAGAGAAAATCGGACCTGAAAAAGTAATCTGGAGATATGATCCAATAATACTTACAGATAAGTATACAGAGGAATATCATATAAATGCTTTTTCTGATTTTGCAAGTACCTTAAAAGGATATACAGAAAAATGTGTTATTAGCTTTGTGGATATGTATAAATCAATTACAGTCGGTATGAAAGCTGCCGGTTCTCTTCCAATCACTGATTTAACAATGAAAAGAATGGGAAAAGAAATAGCCGAAATAGCTAGTTTAAACAGTATGAAAACAGCAACATGCTGTGAAGCAGTGGATTTGTCTGAGTTCGGAATAGAACACAATAAATGTATTGATGATGAGTTAATTTCAAGAATACTGGGAAAAGATCTGAAAATTAAAAAAGATAAGAATCAAAGAGAGAACTGCGGTTGTGTTTCTAGTATTGATATCGGCATGTACAATACATGCAGTCACACCTGTATATATTGTTATGCAAATCACGGCAACAGCAGAGTGCAAAAAAACAGTTTAAAACATAATGACAATTCTCCGCTTTTAGTCGGTGAAATAAATGAAAATGATATTATTTTGGATAGAAAGATGGAGTCATATATTGACAACAACACAGTTGAGCAATTAAGCCTGTTTGGTGAAGTATAAGCAACTGACCTGTGGGTGCGGCTATATGATAACAAAAACTGAAAACGAAGGGACACATCAGCCCAGGGCCACTGTGCCGAATGGCCGGTCTATTCAACAGATAAGATACTTAAATCCCATATTAATAGAATATGGCAAGCCGACTGATTTATATTGCTGCAGGTAATTTGGAGTATAATGAATTTAGAAAAATCTAACAAAATTGTTATAAATGATTTATTTATGGGAGGTGTACTGTATGAAAGTGATTAAGATTATATTTGCTTTTATTATTTTCTATTTTTTAGTAACCATGTTCAGTGGCATGGTTTCTTTGGCCCGGATTTTAAGTGCGGGCAGCCAGGTGATTGAAATAGGGTTCTATGTGTTGATCGGGATATTGATTCTTGTTTTTCTTGTGTGGCCGATTTTAAAATACATGTCCTATCCGTCTACTCAATTAATCAGCCGGATGCATAAGGGAGACAAGCGTGCTGTCAAAAAGCTCTACAGGCATTATAGAAAAATTGCTAAATTCGAGGCTGTATCTTCAGGTGACATTGAAGTTATGAAAACACGGATTACAAAGCATATAACTGAGCAAATCAAGAGCTTTGACAAGGAAATTCAAAAAACAGCATTAAAGCTTACTACTAGTGTCATCATATCACCGAATTCATTTATTGATGGCCTTATTATTATTCTCGGGAACAGCCAGATGGTATATAAGCTGTCGAAATCTCTTGGACTTCGGTACACAGCAAAAGAGATTTTTAATATGTATTTTAAGGTTTTTGCGGTTGCGTCTGTATCAGGAATAATACAGGAATTTGACGATGAGATTGAGGAGTTCCTGATTGATATTGTTGAAGCTATAACAAAGGATACGGGTAAATCAATTCCATTTGCTAATATTGCAATCAGCGCCGTCGGGCCGATTTTACAAGCCAGCACAAATTATGCGTTTGTTATATACAATGGCTTAAAGTTTAAATACCATATGCTAAAATTGGCTGAAAACAGTGATAAAACAGAACGTGATATCAGTAAGATGGCAAGAAAAGAAGCGCGGCAGTCACGGTTGAAGTACTTCGGTGATACTCTTAAGAAAATTAAGTTTAAAAGAAAATTAAAAACCGTAGATGCTGAAGTTTAATCGAAAAGCAAAAGGCACTATACTATGATACAGCAAACAGTGATGTAGCTGTACCATAGGTCTCTTGCCATTGCAGCGAATTATTTTAAGCATACGTTTTTTCAGTAAGTGTGTTATACTATTGATACAAAATGATACATATTGATACTAATTGATATCAATTGATATGTTGGAGGTAAGAAGCTGTGGACATAAAAATGTTTGTTGAGATTCTTAAGAATAAGGAAATCCTTGATATTAAGAAACTGCAATATAAATATCCTGATATCGATTTACATGAACTTGCGGAAATACTAAAAACGAGCTTATATGAGGAACTGCTTTTGCCTGACTTCGAAGGCAGGAATATATATTATTTAAAAAGTATGGCGGAAAGCGACCTGTCAGCCGTAAGACTTCTTTCTGTTGAGAACTCCGGCAACCAGAAATATGGTAATGAGGCTATTATTGATGAAATTCATTCGACAATGGCAATAGAAAATATTTCTGCACCCAGAGAAAGTGTGCGTAATATTGTAAACGGTGGCAATCCATCCAGTAAAATAGAAAAACAGATTTACGGGTTAAAGAAAGGCTTTGAATATATCTGCAGGGTTGAGAATAATATAACGAAGGAAAACTTATACGATTTATATCAGTTAGCAATCGGAGATTATCTGGATATAAAAAGCAAACTAATACCCGAAAAGCATTACCGACATGAAAGTGTATTTCTATTTAGTCATAAACTCGAGCATACTGGTTTGGCACATGAGAAATTGCCGAGTTATATGGAAAAGTTAATTAAGTTTGTTAATAGTGAAGATAAGATTAATGATCTCGTTAAAGCGGCTATAATTCACTTTTATATCGGATACATCCATCCATATTTTGACGGTAATGGTCGTATCGCCAGATTGCTTCATCAGTGGTTTTTAATCCGGAAGAATTATGAATCAACTCTTTTTTATTCCTTTTCCAACCACATTGAGAGAAGCCGAAAGGCATATTACAAAGCTTTTACAAAGACTGAAAATAATGCAAAACTCATGGAGATATTGGATGTTACACCATTTATACTGTATTTCAATGAAAATGTATATGCCCATTTAAATAAATATGAAAAGAAGAACATGGTTTTCGATATATACAATAAAGAGCTAGCGGACGGCAAAATTACTGAAAAAGAGAAGGATCTTTGGAATTATATCGTGACTGATTACGGTGCTTTTGAATTTTCTACCAAGCAGCTTGAGAAGGATTTTGGGAATGCGGCGTATGCGACAATCAGAAGCTTTGTGATTAAATTTGAAAAGCTGGGGCTTTTGACCGGGCAAAGATACAGCAACAAAGTAAAGTACAAACTAAAGACTTGAACCTTCTATAAAGGAGCTTGACCTGGGCGTGGTTTCGACTTGGCAAGTTTTGCGTCAGTGTAAAAATTGCAAAAACACGCACAAAACACAGAAATGGTGTTAATAATTAAGCAATACTGCAAGTTTAATGTTGCGATATTGCAAAATCCGTTGATTTTGCCCCTTTTTAGTGTTAAAATATGCATACTTTTATAAATCCTATTGGTATGGGAGCTGGGAGACTATAGTGAATTGCAATATTGCATTAGTTGCATTGCAAAACAAGTCTTGTTCACACTCCGGTAGGGGAAGTGGGTAACAAAAGATGCAGCAACAGGGATATCCAAAGAAACAAGGGTTGTATGATCCGGGGTTTGAGCACGATGCATGTGGTATTGGTGCCATAGTTAGCATAGACGGGCATAAGTCGCATAGAATAGTTATGCGGGCGCTGGATATTTTGATAAATCTTGAGCACAGAGGTGCCAGCGGGGCCGACGCTGATTCAGGCGACGGAGCCGGTATTTTGCTGCAGATTCCACATCTTTTCTTTAAAAAAGCATGTAAACCTTTAAATATTGATTTGCCCAGTGAGGGCCGTTATGGCGTTGGTATGTTTTTTCTGCCGCAGGATACGGAAAAACGTCAGCATTGCCAATATATATTTGAACAGGCTGTTACACAGGAAGGGCAGGAGTTTCTTGGATGGCGTAAGCTACCACTTGAAGATACCTGTCTTGGTGTTACAGCAACTGGGTCTATGCCATATATAATGCAGGCATTTGTAGGATGTTCTTCAGAAATTACATCAGAGCTTGAAGTTGAGCGAAAACTTTATGTTATACGTAAGCAGGCCGAGAATACATTGGAACGTGAAAAGATGCAGGGTTTCTATATTCCGTCTTTGTCTTCGCGTACTATTGTATATAAAGGGATGCTTTTAGCAGAGCAGGTGAAGCGGTTCTACAAAGACCTGACTCATCCTTCCTTTAAATCTGCAATTGCAGTTGTTCATTCACGTTACAGCACAAACACTTTCCCAAGCTGGGAGAGGGCGCATCCTAGCCGCTATATTATCCATAATGGTGAAATAAATACTCTGCGTGGAAATGTCAACTGGATTAACGCGCGTAAATCTATGCTTGAGTCTAATGCATTCGGCGATGATCTTTCAAAGGTTTTTCCTGTTGTTAATGAAGATGGAAGTGATTCTTCTATGTTTGATAATGCTATGGAATTTATGCATCTTTCGGGCCGGTCACTGGCACTTACTGCTATGATGATGATTCCTGAGCCATGGTCAAAGAATAAGAACATGGATAAACATAAACGAGACTTTTATGAATTTAACTCATGTCTTATGGAACCATGGGATGGACCGGCAGCTATCGTTTTTACCGATGGAACAACACTAGGAGCCGTACTTGATAGAAACGGCCTTAGACCGGCGCGATATTATGTTTTAAAAGATAATACACTTGTTATGGCATCCGAAGTGGGAGTACTGGATATTGAAGAAGATGAGGTTTTGTATAAGGAACGTCTGAGACCGGGCAGAATGCTGCTTGTTGATACAGACCAGGGTCGCATAATCGGTGATGAAGAGTTAAAACAGACTATTTCTAAAGCCAAGCCTTACGGCAAGTGGCTTAAAGAGAACATGAAAACTCTTTACACCGTAAAACATGATGAAGTAAAAGAAATGCCGGAAATACGAAATGTAGCAAAGAAACAGTTCGCTTTTGGTTATACATATGAAGATTTGAACCTTTTAATTAAGCCGATGGCTGAAACAGGTAAAGAATCCATAGGAGCTATGGGCAATGATGTGCCACTTGCGGTCTTATCTGATCGACCTCAGTTATTGTATAACTATTTTAAACAGCTTTTTGCGCAGGTAACCAACCCGCCCATTGATGCAATACGTGAAGAAATTGTAACAGGCTCAGAGCTATATCTTGGCACGCAAAAGAATCTATTAAATGCTGAAGGGCTTAGTGCACGGCAGATTAAAATTGAATCGCCTATTATTACCAACGATGAATTGGCAATTTTAAAAAATGTAACTGAAGAGGGTTTTTTATCCAAAGTCATTCCAACACTATTCTCACCGGACGATGACGGAGAGTCTCTTGAAGAGGCAATGATACGAATGTTTGAAGCAGCTGATAAAGCAATTGAAGAAGATGCCAATTTGCTGATTCTTTCTGACAGAGGCATTAATTCTTCCCAGGCGCCGATTCCTGCACTTTTGGCTACGGCAGGATTGCATCACTATCTTATAAAGAACGGAAAGAGAACCAGAGTAAGCATAATAGTTGAATCCGGAGATCCTCGTGAAGTGCACCATTTTGCATTACTTGTGGGATACGGTGCAAGTGCAATTAATCCATATCTTGCTTTTAGTAGTATAGGTAAAATGATAAATGATGGAGTTATTAAAGAAACAGATTATGAAAAGGCTCAGTATAACTATATAAAATCTATAACCACGGGTATTGTAAAGGTTATGTCTAAAATGGGCATTTCTACAATGCTTAGTTATCAAGGCGCTCAGATATTTGAAGCAGTAGGGATTAGTGAAGATGTGGTTAAAATACATTTCACAGGTACACCTTCGCGAATCGGCGGATTGTCACTTAAAGATATCGGTCGGGAAACGGTTATTCGCCATAAAAGTGCATTTGACATAATGCGTAAAAATTATGCATTAGATTCTGGTGGAGACTATAAGTACAGAACAAATGGGGAATATCATATGTATAACCCCATGACCATAAATAAATTACAGCAGGCATGCAGAACAGGCAAATATTCAATATTTAAAGAATATTCAAATATGTTTAATAGTAGTAAAAAGGCAACTATAAGAAGTCTGCTGAAGATTGATTCACCGAATAACTCTATACCTATTGATGAAGTTGAATCTGTGGATGAAATCGTGAAGCGGTTTAAGACCGGTGCCATGTCCTATGGTTCAATAGGACAGGAAGCACACGAAACTCTTGCGATTGCCATGAACAGACTGCAGGGTAAAAGTAATACGGGCGAAGGTGGAGAAATCACAGACCGTTTTCATCCTGACGCAAATGGCGATTCCCGATGCAGTGCGATTAAGCAGGTAGCTTCAGGGCGTTTTGGGGTTACAAGTTATTATCTTGTTAATGCAAAAGAGATTCAAATAAAAATGGCCCAGGGTGCAAAACCCGGAGAGGGCGGACAGCTGCCCGGTAGAAAAGTTTATCCATGGATTGCCAAGGCCCGTCTTTCTACACCAGGCGTTGGTCTTATATCACCACCGCCTCATCATGATATTTATTCAATTGAGGATTTGGCCCAGTTAATACATGACTTAAAAATGGCTAATTCAGAGGCAGATATAAACGTAAAACTGGTTTCTGAAGTTGGTGTCGGAACAATCGCAGCAGGTGTTGCAAAAGGTAAAGCTGATGTAATTCTTGTAAGCGGATATGACGGCGGAACAGGCGCGGCGCCTCGTACCTCTATGAAGCATGCAGGGTTACCTTGGGAACTTGGTCTTGCTGAAACTAATCAGACACTAATACTTAATAATCTGCGAGACCGTGTGAAACTTGAAACTGACGGTAAACTTATGACGGGCAAGGATGTTATTATTGCAGCCCTACTTGGAGCTGAGGAATATGGTTTTTCTACTGGCCCGTTGGTAGCAATCGGCTGCGTTATGATGCGTGTTTGTAATTTAGATACATGTCCTGTCGGAGTTGCCACACAGAATCCGGAGCTAAGGAAATATTTTAAAGGCAAGCCTGAGTATGTGGTTAATTTTATGAAATTCATCGCTGAGGAAATGCGTGAAATTATGGCAGAATTGGGATTCAGAAATCTTAATGAAATGATTGGTTGTTCAGATTTATTAAAGACCGGCGATTTATCAGGAAGCTATAAATTAAAAGGACTAAATCTTGATGCATTGTTCCATATGCCGGAACTTCCAAAAGGAAGTACCAGGTATAGAACAAAAAGACAGGTTCATGGCATAGAAAAAACTTTTGACTACAGAATTCTTGACCATCTTTTACATGACGCAATCGCCAGCGGTAAAAAGACTACAGCGGTTCTACCTATAAAGAATGTGGACAGAGATGTGGGAACATATGTGGGAAGCAAAATCAGCCGAATTTATGCGGATCAAGGCCTTCGAGAAGACACCATTGTTTTGAATATGAAAGGGTCAGCTGGCCAAAGTTACGGGGCATTCATGCCAAAGGGAATTACATTGAATCTTGAGGGTGACTGTAATGATTACATTGGCAAAGGACTGTCAGGTGGCAAAATTATTGTTAGGTGCCCTGAGGAAGCTGATTACATAGCTGAGGAAAATATCATTATTGGTAACGTAGCATTTTATGGGGCGACGGGCGGAGAGGCTTATATAAACGGAGTTGCCGGCGAACGGTTCTGTGTTAGGAACAGCGGAGTGCATGCTGTTGTAGAGGGTGTGGGCGACCATGGATGCGAATATATGACCGGTGGACGGGTAGTGGTTCTTGGAAGTGTAGGCAGAAACTTTGCGGCTGGTATGTCCGGCGGCATAGCCTATGTTTATGATAAGGACGGCACTTTTAAGAATTTCGTCAATCATGAAATGGTTCTTCTGGAACGGATTTCTAAAAATGATGAAGCAGATATGGTCAGGAGCATGATAAAAAATCACTATAAGTATACAGACAGCTCTCTTGCTGAGAAGTTGCTAGACGGTTGGGATGACACCCTTGAGAAGATAGTTAAGGTTATCCCGGTGGATTATAAGAACATTATCACTGCCATTGAAGAGGCGGTTGAGGACGGTATAGATATGGAGACCGCACAACTCGCGGCTTTTAGAAAGTACGCGGGATAGAAAATTGACCTAGAAGCCCTCCGCTATTGGGCTAGATTGGAGAACTACGACATGGCTAAACCAACAGGCTTTATGGAATATAACCGAAAAGAGATGCCTTACAGGGATCCTCTTGAACGTATAAAAGACTGGAATGAATTTTCGTTACCCTTGTCCGATGAGGAGAGGAATTTGCAGGCGGCCAGATGCATGGACTGCGGCACACCTTTTTGTCAGAGCGGGCTGACTTTGAATGGGCTACCCAGTGGTTGTCCATTGAATAATTTGATTCCTGAGTGGAATGACTTAATCTATCGCGGACTTTGGAAGGATGCTTTAGAACGTCTTCTTAAGACAGATAATTTTCCTGAATTTACAGCGCGGGTTTGTCCTTCACCATGTGAGGGTGCATGCACCTTAGGCGTTATTAATCCACAGATTACCATAAAGAATAATGAGCTTGCAGTTATTGAACGTGGTTTTGATGAAGGTTGGATTAAACCATTTAAACCTGTTCGTCGCACCGGTAAGACAGTTGCGGTTATAGGAAGCGGACCTGCAGGACTTGCATGTGCAGACCAACTTAATAAAGTGGGTCATTTGGTGACCATTTATGAGAGAGCTGATCGCGCCGGTGGTTTAATGATGTACGGTATCCCAAATATGAAGCTTGAGAAATCCGTTGTTGAACGAAGACTAGATATTGTGAAGGAAGAGGGTATTGAGTTTATTCTTAGCACTGATGTAGGGGTTGATATTTCCGGAGCTGAACTACAGGATAAATACGATTCTGTAGTGCTTTGCTGTGGGGCTACTGTTCCGCGTGATCTGAAGGTTGGCGGAAGGGAATTAGACGGCATTTATTTCGCTGTAGATTATCTAACAAAAAACACAAAAAGCCTATTGGATTCAAACCATGAAGACGGTAACTATATATCAGCTGCAGATAAAGACGTTATTGTTATCGGAGGCGGAGATACCGGTAATGACTGCGTAGCTACTGCAATTCGTCAGGGGTGCAAAAGTGTGCGGCAGTTTGAGATTATGCCTGAGGCTGCTGCAGAGAGAACTTCTGAGAATCCGTGGCCTGAATTTCCAAAAGTAAAGAAAACCGATTATGGTCAGAAGGAATGCATTGCAATGTTCGGGAATGACCCGCGACAATATTGCATTTCTACTAAGTCATTTTCCGGTGATGACGATGGAAAAGTAACAGGTCTTAACACAGTTCTTATTGAATGGAGCAAAGATACTACCGGTCGATTCTTCCCACGTGAAATTGATAGTAGTGAAGAATCATATAAGTCTGACATGGTCTTACTGGCTATGGGTTTTGTAGGAGCTGAAACAAACTTGATAGATTCTTTTGGAGTGAAGACTGATGCCCGTGGCAATGTAAATGCTGAATATGAAGACCATAGAACCAATGTAGAAAATGTTTATGCAGCTGGTGACATGCGCCGAGGCCAAAGCCTTGTAGTCTGGGCCATTCGTGAAGGCCGCGAAGCCGCTCGCGAAGTCGACAAATCTCTAATGGGTTCGTCAATACTCCCATAATCTGGAAAAACATCCCTCCGCTGTTTTTCCATTCCAAGTGTTTCATCTAATTCTTCAATCTCATCAATCCGCTATTTCAACCTTTTTAAACAAAAGCTGATATAGTATAATTCGTATCGAGGCTTGAAGTTTAGTGACATATGGTCATTAACTGAGGCAGAGTAGTTAGAACAATGTATAATTGGCAAGGAATGATATTTTGAAGGTAAGCAAACATGAGAAAGATTAGTAAATACATTTTCATCATCTTGTTGGGGGGTTCACTGTATTTTGTGTTGCTTTCCGTACTGGTGGCTTCAGAACGTCAGGCCACCGGGAGTTCAATCAACAATTTTATAGATGCAATCTGGTATTCGCTTGTGACGGTTTCAACCGTTGGCTACGGCGATTACTTTCCTATTACAGTAGCAGGAAGAATCATCGGCATGGTATTCATTGTATTTGCCATAGCAGCGCTTGGATTGATAATCGGGAAAATGCCGAATTTCTTTCAACAGCTGTCAGAAAAAAGGAGATTGGGTATGCTTGGAACTGGTTTTGAGAATCATATAATAATAATGGGCTGGGACAGCTTTTCAGAAAGCGTTGCAGTACAATTGATAAATGCCGATAAAAAAGTTGCTGTTATGACCGATGTAAAGAATGATGTCGATTTAATATATCAGAAATTCAATTCCAAGGACATATTTGTCTGCTTTTCTGATCTGAAGAATTATGAATATATAAATTCATTGAACTTGAACAAGGCAAAAACCCTATTCCTGAATAACGGAAGTGATTCTGATAAGTTGATATCAATCTTAAACATAAGAAGATTATGTCCGTCTATAAGTTTTGTGGTTATACTGGATGATTTCAACCTCAGGGAAACCTTTATAAATGCCGGTGTGACCTATGTATTGTCCAAAAACGAAATTGCCTCAAGGCTTGTTGCAAGCTACGTTTTCGAACCTGCTGTCGCAGAGTTTACCAAGGATTTGATTACCTCAACCAACGATGAACTGGAATATGACATCCAGCAATACATTGTTTTAAAGAACAATCCATATGCAAACAAAGAATATGGTTTTGTTTTCAGGGAGCTTAAAGAAAACCACAGCATTTTGACCATTGGTCTGCAGAAAAACAGCAAAAGAAAAGCAGGGTTGATGAAACTTCCTAAAGATGAAGAAATAGTCGAAGCCGGTGATTATCTGATTGTTATTGCAAATGGAACAACGGAGAAAAAAATGCAGAAACTTTTCAACGTGGCTGAGGGTATTTAAGAAAAAACCGATTCCTTCTAAATCGACTATAAACGAAAAACAAACGCATATAGCGACTTAATCGGTTATAACCGATTTATTGACACGAACCAAAATAGTGATATATTGGAAAAACATCCCTTCGTTTGGAAAAATCCAAGAATTTTTGTTGCAGTGTAACCTGTCTTTTGCAGCAAAAATGATAATAAAACACCCGTTAGCCCAGTGATATAGTGGGTTAGCGGGTTTTGTGCTTTGTCAGAAAGTCATAGCGTTAAAAGTCATTTTTTGGTACTTCCTAATATTTTTTTTATTTCCCCTAAACTTCTTACCTTTTTCGAAAAATCAATATCTAAAATTGTTCCAATATTTTTCAGAATATCATCAAAATAGTCAAATAAATAGTAGTTCTGTTGAGCATAGCTACATTCGGCTTTCTCTAGTGATTTAAGCAACCTAGTGATGCTATATTTGGACTCTGTTTTCATCTCAAGAATCCTTGCAATAACCAGTGTAATGAAACATATTAAGAAATGTGCTTCAATATGATCTTTAGTAGAAACAAAAACAGGTCTTGCTTCTAAATTGCTTTTTGTTACACGAAATGATTCTTCTATTTTCCAAAGTCCACGGTATATTTCAATGATTTTATCATCTGTTTCATCAACTTCGCTTGTAATAATAACATAGTAGCCATCTAAAGCTTCTTCTTCTTTAAGTTTTTCTAAATCCAATTCTATTAATTGAGATCTATTAAGGATTTCTCCCGTTTTTTTATCAAACTGAATATCTTTCACATACTTAGCAGCACCGTAGGATGTAGCTCGTGTATAGGAACCTGGGTTCTTGATTAAGTCCTGCGCCTTTAAAAGGGCGGCGGCGCGGTCAGCTTTTGCACGTTTATCATATTTTTCGCTATAGAAAACGACTTGTTTCTCATGAACAGTTTTTTTGAGTTTTTTGCCATTGGTTGAAGTGACTTGAATTGTTCGTGGATAGGGTCTGGATTTTCTTTTGTATTCACTGCTAAGCCAGTGATAACCCTCTTGATTTAACACATACTGTTGAAGTTCTTTGTTAGCACCATGTACAGACATGCTAAAAACATAACCATCTTCTGTAGGTGTCGACTTGGTGTACCAGATATTGTCACCAGTTGTCATCCCCTTATCAGCCACAGTAATGACACGTCCAAGACCATACTCTTTTTTAATGCGAGAAAAACTTGGGCGGTAAGTTAGGCAGTCATTGGTATTGCCTGAGAAGAGTTCATAAGTAATAGGAAGACCATTGTTGTCCATAAACAAACCCAGCTGAATAATTGGATTGGGACGATGTTCTTTTGATACTCCTTTTCTTTTGAAGTCATCTATTTTGTCTGTTTCAAAATAATAGTTGGTTACATCATAGTAAATAAGGCTTGTATCTCTGCCATAAAGGTTCTTGATTTTATCATTGATCCAGACTTGGAGATTATCTTTGTGTTTATTTAGGAATGAAAGACAACGATACACATCATCAAGAGAATAGTCTGTTTTTTCAAAGAACCATTCTCTATTTTCAAAGGTCTTCTTTTTAGAAGCAGGATCTAAAAGCCTTGAATAAACAAGGAGCTTCATGATGGTATCTGCATTGTATTCATTATTGGTATGACGCTGTCTGTTGGTAAGGAAAGTGTGAATACCTAGGTCGTGATAGATTTTACTTAAGGCAGTATAGCCAAAGTTCTTGCGTAGAACTTTGCCTTCTTCGATATGATCGCTATCTTGAAAAGTGAAAGTAATTGGAAGCTTTTTCTGTTTCTTGGATTCCTTTAAAAGCTCTACACGAGAAGTGAAGAAAGCGATAGGGTCATCGTATTCCTTTTGTAAATCATCAAGAAATCCTAAGGACTCAACAGTGACTTGTCGGGAACATTTTTTAACTTTGTCATAATAGCTGTCTACAATAGAAAGCCGAATTCTGCCGTTACTGGAAGGTGTTTTTTTGAGATACATAAAAATTCCTTTCTAAGTACATATTACTAATTATACCACATAACGAGATAAAACGCTATATAAATATGACGAGATTTTAAAATAAAAAATCCCGATTCCATCAGTAAAGTCAATGGTTTCGGGTTATACTAAGCTATAAGTTGCTGCAAAACTGTGGAGATATTGGAAAAACATCCCTTCGTTTGGAAAAATCTAAGAATTTTTGTTGCAGTGTAACTATAAAAAAAATATAATCATCAAGTAGAGGTAAAAATATGGATTATTCCCAAATAACACATTTCAATGACATGGAACTAGAGAAGTTTCAAAGCATATATAATCGGTATAAGAAAATGTATCTTGAGCCGAAAACAAGTCTGCCCATGTTTGTTATTAATACACCTGTAAAAACTCATGACTGGGAAGATAAACTATTCGATGTTGATGCAATGTTTAAAGACGAATTATATGCTATACGAGCACATGCTGATGTAGGTGACGACAGAGTGCCTGCAACTCGAGTTAATTTTGGAACCGCGCAGATAGCTGCAGCATTTGGATGTGAAATGTATATTCCACCGAATAATCTGCCATGTGCTAAGACTCATGTGCTTCATGATATAAATGATGCTGTAAAACTGAAAAAGCCAGATAAAAATGCTGGGTGGTATAAACGTTGTTTTGAGTATTCAGAATTTTATATGGAAAATCTTCCCGAGGGGGTTGAAATTCAACTTCCGGACACCCAGGGAACATTTAATAATGCACATTTGATTCGTGGTAATGACATATTATTTGATTTTTTTGATTATCCTCAGCAACTTGAATACTTCCTCGATTTTGTAACCGATTATCTGATAGACCTAGTTAAAACTCTAACTCCATACACAACAAACCGTGATGGATGGTTTTTCGATTGGGGTTGTTTATGGAAAGGTGCTGGAAGAATAAGCAACTGTACGGTGCACCTTATTAGTCCGGATATGTACAGGGATTTTGTATTAAAAAGAGATATTAGATATCTTGAAGGAATCGGCGGAGGTAGAATTCATTACTGTGGGTCTTATCCGGAAGTAATAGAGAGCTTTATCAATTTACCACCGGTTACCGGATTTGATTATGATGATTCACTTCACAGCCTGACTGATGTTAGCAAATTGTCTCCTGACAATGTTCCTATATATTGTAGGACACACAGCGGAAGCGAGACTATGAAGAATCTGCTTGCCGGTAATTGGCCTGAAAAAAGGAATATCATCATTGGTACTGATGCTCCGTCAGTTGAAGAAGGTAAAATATTACTTAATAAATTAAGAAGATCAGCTGAAAGGAATTACAGTGGATTATATTAGCTATATGAGAGATATGATAGGTAACAAACCAATGTTTTTAGTTGGTGGCGGCACCCTTATTAAGAATAAAAATGGCGAAATACTGCTAATTAAAAGAACAGATAACGGAACCTGGGGTATGCCCGGAGGAAGTTGTGAATTAGGGGAAACTTTTGAGGAAGCTGCTGTCAGGGAAGCATATGAAGAAACAGGGCTGGAAATAAGAAATCTGGAACTATTCAGTGTTTTTTCCGGTAAAGATATGCATCATATTTATCCAAATGGTGATGAAGTTTATAACGCGAATTGCATCTTTGAAACAAATAACTATTCTGGAACAATAAAAGCAGATGAAAAAGAAAGTAGTGATGTAAGGTTTTTTGATCTTAATAATTTGCCTGATAAAATAAATCCACCCGATAAATTTATATTTAAAAAATATATTGCCAGAATGAAAGGTATTCTATGAAAATTGGTTTTAAAAAGATAGGAAAATTGTACAAGGGAAACACACACACGCACACAACTATTTCCGACGGGAAAATGAGTCCGGAGGAAGTATTTCAAAAATATATGTCAAGGGGATATTCATTTGTAGTACTGACTGATCATATAAGGTATTTTAATTCCGACCGATATAATACGGATGAATTTTTGGTTGTTCCGGGAGTTGAAATACATGTTGAACATGATTGGGATGGTAGCAGAGACCATCATGTGACAGGTGCGTATGATCCTTCAAAGGGTGAAACTTTCGAAGATAAACATCAATTTACTGTCCCCGAGTTTTCAGAAGTACAGGGGAGAATTGATATTCTGAAGAATAATGCAAACCTTGCAATTTATGCACATCCTGTTTGGAGTAGGGTTGAACCGGAAGAACTTCTAAAAATTAATGACTATGATGCAATAGAAATATGGAATAATGAATGTGATTTCTGGTCTAATACAGGTAACGCAACCTTTCACTGGGATTACCTGCTTAGTAAGGGAAGACATGTCAATGGAGTAGCAAGTGACGATGTTCATCAGAAAGATGATCGTTCTATGGGTGGGTATATTATGGTGCAGGCCGAGAAACTTGATAATGCATCAATTGCAGATGCTATTAAAAAAGGTGACTATTATAGTTCGACCGGTCCGGAAATTGAATATTTTTATCTTGATGACAGTATTTTGTATGCAAAGGGATCCGATTGTAAAAGTATTTCATTTATTAACAATGCCAGAAATAGACGGTACTCCGGTGAAAGTGGAACTAAATCGATTAACCATGCAGAACATAAATTAACAGGGGAAGAGAAATATGTTCGTGTCGAATTTGAAGATTTTAATGGCAAATGCGCATGGTCAAATCCAATATATATTGGGCAGGAGTAAATAGTGGTATCAATCACTAAAAAGCAATTAAGAAAATTTATATTGATGAAGCAGGGTCTTTTTGGCCCATATAAGCTTGCCGGTAAAACCGGAATTATGGAGTATTTGAACTACCCGCCAATGAATTGGCAGGATTCCTGGTCGATAGACCTACCGTGGTCTAAGCTTACCCAGCTATCCGGGTCGCTTGGTCGAGCAGCAAACTTGTTTGCGACCAGACCCCGCTGTCCCTGCGGTTCTTTTCTTACCCGACAGAAGAAACAGTCCTTCTGTCAGGATATTTATACTGGCGTTTTTGTCCCTGTCATGGTGTGAACAGCACACCGGGCATTCCCACTCCCTTACGTTAAGTTCCTTGGCTTCTTTAATCTGATT
>Ga0307988_1000887_pt1 | contig 18828 bp, 15 predicted proteins | sample EllFjometagen183_FD_203166 | JGI IMG/M metagenome (GOLD analysis project Ga0307988, IMG submission 203166) | Marine microbial communities from Ellis Fjord, Antarctic Ocean - #183 | ecosystem: Environmental > Aquatic > Marine > Unclassified | place: Southern Ocean | collected 2014-10-08 | reverse complement strand
TTCTCTATTATATAGCTTAAAGAAAACAAAAGCAAGCAAAAAGCATACAAAACAGGTAATTTCAGGTTAACATAAGTGGTTTTGGTCCACTCGGTTGAGGTTCAAGTCCTCGCGGGGTTACCATTTTCTTTGCCTCAGAATCACGCTTTTTAAAGAATTATTCTCATCGCTTCTTAACCTTCTTTACTGTTAAAATACTGGATCTCTTAAATTATTCTGATATTTTATGAAGCGTATTTTGATATTATGCAATTTTATTTATTTTTGCTAATTTCTTGACGAAATACTGCGGAATAACTGCCTCAACCAAGCCATGATGACAAAATTTCAAGAAAGCTTCCGCCTTGTTGGCAATCTTCTTTGCACGTTATCCCGATCAAAAGCTACACAAGCTGATTCAGACATCTTATATTTTATCGTCGTACAAAATGGATTCAGGTAATAATGCGGAAGATGTGGAAAATACTTACGTAATTGACCTAATAATCATGTACAGCGACAGAGCACTTAAAAGTTTTTTTCAAATGCCTTGATTACCGACAGAAGGATTTCTTTATTATTATTCATTTATTGAAAAATACATGAAAATTATAGAAAAGTCCATGAAAATTTTGACAAAAGTGCATTATTTTTATAATATAAACAATTTTAAATAACAAACTCAGGTGTTAAAAATGAATATTGAAACAGTAGATTATTCAATAAATCAGAAAATTCCGCTAACAATACAAGCAGAAGTAATTGTAATTGGCGGAGGACCCGGCGGACTCGGCGCAGCAGTGGCGGCGGCACGCAATGGCGCCGACACTGTGCTGATTGAACGTTACGGCTGTCTCGGAGGAATGGCTTCTGTTGGCGAAGTATTCCCATTTATGCCTAATCATCTTGATGGAAAAACTCTAGACAAGCCTGTTTATGTTGACTGGGTCGATGCTATGCGTAAATATCAACCAGAATACGATGGCAAACGTGACGAGGATGTCAAAACTTCTCGCAGTAGTTTTTCTAAAGACGAAGCGATGTTGGCAATGGAAGATCTTTGCCTAGATGCTGGAGTCAGACTGGTTTATCATCATCATTTGTTTGATACTGTGGTCAAGGATGGAAAAATAGATTCGGCAATTTTATTTTCAAAATCTGGTCTCACTGCCGCGAAAGCTGATGTTTTTATAGATTGCACAGGTGATGCAGATTTAGCAGCGAAAGCCGGTTGTGAATGCGAATACGGCAATGAAGACGATCTGTGTCAGCCAATGACTTTATGTTTCAAGGTTTCTGGAGTGGATGTGGATAGAATGCCAACTCGTCCGGAAATCAACGCACTCTATGATGAAGCCAAAGCCAAGGGTGAGATGCAATGCCCGCGTGAAAATGTCCTATGGTTTGTTACTCCGCAAAAAGATGTTATTCATTTCAATACTACTCGTGTGATAAAAAAGAGCGCTATAGACGGGATAGAGCTTTCAGACGCTGAGATCGAAGCCAGAAGACAACTCCGTCAGTACCTGATATTCCTCAAAAAATATGTTTCTGGTTTTGAAAATTGCAGAATTCATTCGATAGCACATCATATTGGAGTCCGGGAGTCACGCAGGGTTGTAGGTATTGATTATATTGGAGTTGAAGCTTTTGAACAGGCAAAAAAATATCCTGATGCCATCGCCAGAGTAAGATATCCAATTGATATTCACAGCCCCAGCGGTAGCGGCACAATTATAAAACATCTGCCGGAAAACGATTGGTATGAAATACCTTACGGCTGTATCGTTGCTAAAAATATTTCAAATCTACTGGTTGGTGGCAGGCCAATTTCTGTTGATCATGCGCTTCACAGTAGTATGCGAGTAATGCCTCCAGCATGTTCGGTCGGACAAGCCGCCGGCGTCGCCGCGGCAATGCTTATCGAACAACATATATCCCCAGCAAAACTTAATGGAATCGCACTCAGAGAAAGACTTATAAAAATGGGGGCGGTGCTTTGATTAGGGATTCTGGTTTCTAAATATTTTTAGTGATAAAGATAATAATCTGCACTTTGTACAACCGGTTGTCTTTTTTTGTATAAAACTTCTCTATACCGTTTGCTTTTCTTGAATAACTCAGTATACTTATATTTATACAACCGGTTGTAGTATTTATATAATGAGCTCAAATGAAGACAATTTACGACATTGCTAAAAGTTTAAAACTAAACCCCTCTACGGTGTCCCGCGCCTTGCGTGATGATGCTCGTGTGAGTGCAAAAACCCGCGAACGAGTGAAAGAATTCGCCACAGAGGTGGGTTACACTCCAAATGTCAGTGCCAGAAATCTTGCATCAGGTCAAACTCATTGTTATTGGCTATTAACTCCTGGTTTATTTGGTGGGCAGGAGCAGGAAGTCTGCAATTGTATTAGTGATTACTTTGCAAAACAGGGTTATGACTTAATGATCTTAACTTATCAGGAAAATCCTGAGACTTTTGCTCGTATGTTATCACGTTTAAAACAAAATGTCGCGGACGGGGCATTTATAATTGGACCACATGACGAAAAAGATTTTACAGAGAGCTTTAAGCTTGTAGAAAAAGAACCTTTGCCGCTTATATATCTAATGCGTGGCCCGGAAGATACTAAAATAACCCGTTTTTATCTTGATGAAGCTGCCGCCGCACGACAATTACTCAATGAAGTCCTTAGTGCTGGAGCAAGCGCGATAATCCTTGGTTTTGAGGGTAACAATTCTTCAGACCGTATACGACGTGATATTATTGAATTTGAATTACGAAAGAAAAATATTCCTGTTTATCAGCCGAGTGACTTCAATGATTCTGATTTTAATAAAATGAAGAATAAACATATTGCTTACCTGGGTACAAACTCCTCAGATCTTGATGATTTTAATGAAAAATACTTTGCCCGCTTCCCTGAATCCTGCCGTCTTAGCGTCGGAATTTTTGATGAATGGAAAGGAAGCGAAGATAATTTTTATAATATATTTGTTTGTCAATCTAATTTAAACAAAATAACTAATGACGCTTCAGCAACTATGCTGCGTTTACAAGAAGGTGCCGGAAGTTTAAAAATATCGCGTGTAAGCCGGAGTATCTCACACCGGATTAACTACATTAAATATCACTCTACACAAAAAAGGAGCAGTACTATGTCAATGCGTTGGAATATAGCAATAGCTGTAACATTTCTAGCACTCATGTCTTTGATTGCTACGACCTGGCAGCCAAACCTTGATTTACAAGGCAAAAAACCGCTGGTCTGGACAACAGACCCGAATCCGCAACGAGAAGATCAAGTAGCTATCTTTAATAAACTTTATCCTGCTAACAAGCTGCGTATCGACCCTGGTAATAGCGGAACACAAAAAGTGATAACTCAATGTTCAGCTAATATGGGACCGGATCTTATTGATGCGGTAAACAATACCAACTACCAACTTTATCATAGCGCCGGAGTTTTTAAAGATTTAAGCGCGGATGCTAAAGTAATGGGTTTTGGACCAGATACTCTACCAGCTTCCGTTCGTTCTCTTGTCATGTTAAAAGTATTAGACAAAGACGGTCAGATCAAAGAGCGTCAGTTTATCTATCCGAGTAACGTTTATCATGTTTTTCTGATTCTTAATAAAAATGTTTTTAAAAAGAATGGCATTGCAATACCTAAAGGTGACGTCACTTGGGATCAAATCTTAAAAATTGCTCAAAAATTAACAATCTATAAAAACGAAGGTGATTCAATTCCCAAAAGCTTTGGTTTATCAGGAGTTGGATTAACAGAATTAATATGGCAGAAAGGCGGAGCTATAATAAACAAAGACGGAACTCGTAGTCTTCTGGGGTCTGAAGCTGCTATCGACGCTGCGGTTTTCCTCCATGATCTTTATTACAAATATAAAGTAATGCCAAGCCCTTCACAAAAAGCCGGAATGGCATCTCAAGGAGGATGGGGCAGCGGTAACTTCAATTATTTAGCAGATGGTCGTATCGCAATGATTCCGACAGCCAGATACAGTCTAATTCAATTTCGCCGCCTGATTAGCGGTCAAAAAGCAGCTCGTAAAAAATTCCTGAAAGAAAATCCTGGTAAAGAAAGCGAAGCTCCTGAAGTCGCAAAACTTGGAGCATGTTTGATGCCTCGATTTAAAGGCAAAAAACGCTATACACGTTTTGGTGCTCGTTGCACCGGAGTAAATATAGATGCTAAGAATCCTCAAGGAGCTCTTGAATTTATGCAGTATCTTGCCAGTCGTGAATATGCTGACCTGATAAATCAAGGAGCTGATAGTAAGCCTGGACCAGCAAAATACTGTACTATGGAAATGATGAAAAATCCCCGGTATCAAGGGGAAGAAGATGTCGATAAAATGACCATTGCTTCAGTTCCATTTGGTAGAGCTATACCGCGAAGTCCTTTTATTAGTATCTCCAAAATAAGCAGAATTGTCAACAAAATACAGCAAAAAATAATTGCTAAAGAAGATTTGACTAGAGAAGAAATAGCAATAGCTCTAAAACGCGTTGCTATGCAGACTGATGAAATCATAGCAAGAAATATTAAACGTACTCCACACTTGTATAAATTTTATAACAAATTATTAGAACAAGGCGCACAGCCAATAAAATTCAACTTGAATGAGGTGTCAGAATGAGATTATGGGAAGGAAGGAGAGAGAAACGTGATTTTTTCGCAGCAATGGGCTTTTTGCTGCCGAATCTCATTGGTTTCTTAGCTTTTACTGCCGGTCCGGTTTTATTGAGCTTATACATGAGCTTTACAAACTGGAGTTTGAAAAAATCTATTCCTCTGAAATGGATTGGATTCAGGAATTACACTGATTTATTTTCTGATGGTGATTTCTGGTTTTATTTCTATAACACAGGTTATTTTATGCTGGGGATTCCACTAGCGGTAGGCGGTAGTTTATTTTTAGCCAATATACTGGTAGATTCAATGCGCATAAAAGTTGATAAAACCCGTAGCAGACTTGCTCTAATAACGGCGGTTGTCGGGTTCCTGAATTGCGCATTCTTTATTGTTGCCGGATGGAATGACGCGGCATTATTTGTCGGAATCGTTTTTCTCGCAGCATTTTTTGGAGTCCTTTTTGGAACAACAACTTACCGGACAATGTTTTATATTCCGAGTTTTGCTTCCGGTGTTGCGACAATGATCCTCTGGATGCAGATATTCAACCCTGAACAGGGCTTGCTGAATAATCTGCTTTATTATATTGTTCCTGTCGGCACACAATTACCAGAATGGCTTATAAGCACCGATAACCTCTTAGGTTTCTTGCCTCTACCTGCGCATTTTAACAGCAGCGGTTTTGGTTTTGGTGCTCGTGAAGCAATTTTAATTATGGGTTTCTGGATGGGAATTGGTGGTAACAATATGATTCTTTATATTGCTTCAATCTCTAATATTCCTGACAGCTTGTATGAGGCGGCGGATATTGACGGAGCTGGTGGTTTTGCTAAATTCTGGCATATCACAGTACCTTCGGTTGCCGCGACAACCTTCTTTATCTCAATCATGTCGATCATCGGCGGTCTGCAAGGCGGATTCCAGATGGCAAAGATTATGACCAATGGTGGTCCGACCGGAACAACGACAACTTTAGCCTATTACATCTTTACCGAAGGTTTTGATGAGTTACGGCTTGGTTTTGCTTCGTCAGTCTCTTGGGTGCTGTTTTTAATAGTTTTCGGGGCTACAATGATTCAGTGGAAATACGGTAACAAGCAGTCCGAAGCTTAAAATCAAAGGAGATTGATAAAATGACACATAATTGGAAACAAAGCACAGAATGGCGCGCCATTAAAGCTTTTCTAAAGTTTTTCTTTATAACCTTGCTTGCTAGTGCGATGTTTGTACCGTTCATCTGGATGATCTGTACAGCGTTCAAGCCAGCTAATGAAGTTGAAATGCTTAACTTCATCCCGCATGCAGCTAAAACTGAAAATTTCAGTTTAGTATTACGCTTAATTCCTGACTCACTGTCAGGAAAGTTTTTGAACATTCATCTTTTCAAATGGATATTCAATAGTATTTTTGTAGCTTCATGGGTGACAGTACTGCAGGTAACAACCAGTAGTCTGGCGGCATTCGCGTTCAGTCGTATTAAATGGAAGTTCCGTAATCAAATATTTATGATGTATTTGGCAACTATGATGATCCCCGGAATGATTTTGACTATTCCTAAATTCCAGATCATGGTATCTATGAATCTCGTAAACACTTATACTGGTTTAATTCTTCCGGCGGCATTTTCGGCTTTTGGAACATTTATGTTACGTCAGTTCATGCTCGGTATTCCTTTGAGTTATGATGAAGCGGCAGAAATTGACGGAGCCAGTTGGCTACAGATATATCTGGATATAATTCTACCATTGACCAAACCCGGGTTAATAACTCTGGCTATCTTTACTTTCCTCGGAAATTATCGTAACTTGATGTGGCCACTGATCACAATCAAAGATGAAGCATTGAAAACAGTTCCAGTCGGGCTGCTTTCATTGCAAGGGTCATATCAGTCGCAAACCGAGCTGTTAATGGCAGCAACCATGATTTGTATTATTCCATTGATTATAATGTTCATAATCATGCAGAAAAAACTCGTACGCGGTATTAACCTCGGCGGCGGCGTCAAGGAATAAGAAGATCGTTATATTTTGTAAAGATATTCATATCAGCAAAATATAACGACGAAAAAGGTACGTAAAAATAATTTAATAAGGCGTTTTTAAGCCCCCTCTTTATTTACGGGAGGCGGTCCGTCACATTCGATTTTAATCATAATGCATTCATTATCTGGGGCTGTTTCTGGCAAACCGGAAACAGTCAAAAGGCCATCTTCCCATTGAAATAGATAGTTATCATCAAACCAAGTATGGATACTGACTTCACAGGAGTTTTTTCGACAAAATTTTAAATGTTTTTATCAAGCTTGGGCAACTCGCATCCTTTCCAAGTCCACATGCTAATTACATCGCATAAATCAAGGTAATTATTGACCTCATAGTCAAGCCGTGAATGATGATATTTTCTTGATAAATTAATCATGAGGTATTATCATGATCATGCGGTCACATCATGAATGGGTGGTAAAGCTAGCGAATTAGCTGTAATTATTTTTTTACTACGACAGCGAAAGGTATTTGGGGTCATTTTATGTTTTTTCTTGAAAATTCTTATAAAATAAGAAGTATAATTATAATTGCATTGCTCTGCAATTTCGTCAAGTGATAATCTGGTTTGGGTCAACAACATTTCCGCATGTTTTAGGCGATAATTTGTTAATGTAGAAGTTAAATCTTTTCCACCAAATTTTTTAAAAAGGTGGGATACATGACTGGTTGATATATTGAATGCCTCAGCAATGTTTGCACGAGACAGGCTCTCTCTAAAGTGTGATCTTAAATAAGAGTCTAACGCCCGCCAAAGTTTATAGGAAGATGAATGAAAAAGCATTTTATTTTCATCATTACTGCGTATATCTTCAATGGAAATTTGCAACAGAGCCTCCAATAGACTTGCCTCTGCAGACTGATAAGACTTTGTTTCCGCAAGATCATCCAATATTTTTAGTAAATTCTGGCCTAACTTAGAAAGGGGAGCGTTTGTATGATAAAAAACATCTCGAGAAGTTGGCGGAAGGTCTTTTACATTATAATCAATGTACATACAACGTATGAATTCACCATAATAGCTTATGGAAATTACTTTTGTCGGTATCAAAGGTCTACTATACATATAACCATTTTTCCCACAATATTGAGCAGAACCCGCCCCTCTTGTTATTTTTTTTAGCCCTTCAGAAGAGAAATATTCGATTTCCTGAGAACCATCCATAATATATAACATCCTAGGCACGGAATGAATATTTTGTTCTTCTTTTGAATTTGAACCTAATAAAGCGTCTTTAATGCCTTGATCCAAGGCAAATTGAAAATAATTTAATATTTTTTCTTTTTCGTTCGACATTTTTTAAATTATCCTATTTTTTATGTATAATATAAAATATCACATATTTATGAAACAAAAAGCATTAAAGTATAACTATTTACATTATTTTACTATTGACAGGTCTAACAATTCATAGTAAACTATTACTTATATAATTCAGATATTAATTGGAATGGGCGCGATTGAATGTGAATTAAAAAAACTAAAAAACGCACCAAACAACAAAAATGGAGATTAGTGATGAAAAATAAAAACATCTTTACACTCATTGAATTGCTTGTCGTGATTTCAATAATAGCAATTCTTGCCGGAATGTTATTGCCGGCTTTGAATAAAGCTCGTAACAAAGCTAAATCGATCAATTGTATCTCAAATTTAAAAAGTTGTGGAATGTTTGAAGGTTTTTATGCAAATGACTATGGTGATAATTATATCTGCTATACTGAATACTCTATTAACGGTTATCTGCCGGTCACCTGGGGTGGCTATTTACATGAACTAGGCTATATTAAAAGTACTAAAGTTATGTCATGTCCTGCAAGCCCTAACAAAAATCAACGTACTTCCGCTAAAAATAGATTTTACAATATTTACGGGACATATAACAATCCGATAGGCGTATTTCCCACATTCGGTATTACCGCCGGTAAATGGCGCGGGATTACCATCAAAAAAGTTAAGGCTCCAAGCGATCTTCCCTTCCTTGTAGATGCTCATAACCCTGCTCTTGTAGGAGCACCTGATGATTTTGATCAGAGTTATGCTTTTGCACCGGCTACAACTTACGCAATGTATGCACGTCATAACAATCAAATAAACATAGTGTTTATTGATGGACATGCGGCCTCCACCCAACCGGCGACTTTGAGTGAAAAATTCAAGAGTAATGGTTATACCGACGATCTCAAATATTATTCGCAGAATAGAATTTTTATGCCTATACAATAATTGGATAGCTTGGCAAAATATAAATGAAAGCGATCAATTGTCTTTCAAATTTAAAAATATCAGGTTCGGCGATGAGTCTCTACGCCATGGATTATAATCAATTCTATATAAGCTATTACTATACCACCGCTAGGAATGCGCCAGGGGAATATTACACAAATATAATGGGAAATGACTTAATTATTATCACTAGTCAGGCAAATGTCATCTCATACTATAACAAGGATGGTATTGGAAGAACTTTCTCTCAATTTATCGAATAACTAAAAACTAAAAACTAAAAACTAATAAGGATAATGAAATGAAATTAATGAGTTTAGTTGCGGCTTTTTCCATAATGACCGCCACAGTTGTCGCAAGTAACAGTGAAAATCTTTATCGTAAGAGCCCAATCAAGTCCGTTAACCCGGACACCATGCCTCCGCTCACGAAGGAACTTTATAATAACTGGAAAGAGCTTGAGAAACGTCAACTTTCGTTGCTTCCTGTTCCCAAAAAAATTAAGTTTGAAGGAACTCCGGTCACGCTTGGTGATAATGCTGTCATTATCCTGAAAGATAGAACGCCAAAGGGCATGGTGGCTGTGCACGAGATAAACTCAATGGTAAAGGAATTTTCCGGCAAGACATTAGAGGTATATAACGTTCCTCAGAAAAATAGATATAATATTATAATTGATAATATGGGGCCCAGCTTCTTCACGGGAAAGCAGGGGAAATTGATTCTGACTCAAAATCCTTATTGTCGCAATCAGGCATACATGATTGAACCGGTTAAAAATGGAATAAGACTGACAGGCAACTCGTCCATCGGCATGTTGTATGCCGCGGTAAGCTTACGCTTTCTTATCAGCGGCGATACTTCGGGGAATGCGCTATTGCATCCGGCGTTTATAGCTGATTGGCCGGATATCCCGCGCCGTCGAATAATGACACTAAGAAGATGGGCAAATTTCTACGCTGTTTATAAAAAACAGTATGGCAAAAATCCAACAAGCAAGGAATACTTGACATTTGCGAAAAAGCAGTATGATCTCGCCTTGCGCCTGAAAATCAATGTTGTTTACGGAGGTGTCCGCAGACTGACGTCTGTTTTCAGTATTTACAACGCTTCCCGATCACTTAAAAATAAAAAAAGTATCGCAATGGCATCCGTATTAGGTAAATATGCTCGCGAACGCGGTATAAAATCAATGGGGGGCATTCACTCCCATCTAGGACATCCCAGGTCAGCTGACGAAGAAAGGCCAGAATTAAAAGGCTGTATGGTCAATTGTCATGGAGTCTTTTCCTGGGGAAAACTTGATCTCCACAAGAAAAAAGCTGCGAAAGTCGCTCAGTTTTGCAAATTGTATAATATAGACATGTTAGTATTTCACACTGTAGATGCAGGTGGTGTCTTCGATCCCCAGACTTGGTCACTCAGGGATAAATTTACCAAAGCAAAATTCGGAAATGACATGAAAACGGCGGATTTGGCCGTTATAAATATTTATCTGGACGCTCTTAAGGGAAGCGGAGTTGAAATGAATGTTGTTTTACACCCTTACTCTCCGTTTAATTTTAACGCAGACACGGTTTTAAAACTTCACGGATTGAGCCCGACAAGTCGTAAATTTGCTCAGAAAACTATAGAAAAAAATATTAATTACCAAAGAGAGCTCATCAAGAGCCTGCCTGCCGGAACGCCGGTTACCATCAGAGAAGACCCCAAAGAATTAGTTGATAATATGATGGAAAAAGTCGTCAAAGATAATCCAGTAGTTTATTATATGGAACCTTGGAAGTCATACCGATATGGATTTGTGCGCCTGTTGCCTATGACATTTTCTTCCATATCCACGATATATAATTCTGAACGTAAGGTCAACGATATTCTAAAGACGGTAACAGGATTTAGTGGCTTACCAAGCATTGTTTATGCTGCCGAGTACGCTTGGAATTGTAAATTCCCCGGAGATTCAGATTTAAATGAAGGCAAGGATTACGCATTTGACGCAAAGCGTGACCCTGCACTTGAGGATATCATTGCTTCTAGAGCTGCAGCTGGACTATGGCGTGGCACGGCAAGCTCAAAGCTTAAGGAAGTTTTAAAAGATAATATCAGCTTAAGCATAGGAGTGATGCCATATACTTTACATACCAAAAGACGATTCAAGAACTTCATCGCTATGTTGCGTAAAAATCAAATGACTCTTGAGAAAGCCAACAATATAATGGACGAGGTATGGAGTGAAATGGCTTCTGTCCCTCAAGTCAAAAGAAACAGGATTATAACAAGCACAAGTAGACCTGAATTCGTTAAATTCCGTCTTCTCTACAAGGCCGCGTTAGCGTGGAATTACGCCAGGCTTGCATATGAAGAAGCTATGAATGCCATCTCTGGCGGAGATATGGTGGTGGCTGAGAAGTCATTGGCTGATGGACTGAAAAAATTAAAACAGGCAGAATCTGCTTATCAAAAAGCCGAGAAGGAGATGGCGGAAGAACCAACTAGTATGTTGCGCAGCGGATTGATAGAATACTACCTTACATCTCCAGAATTTGACAAAATGTTTAAATTATTGACTGAGCTGAAAAAAAGCAAAGAGGAGATATTCCGTAAGCAACTTCTGCCGGCATGGTATAAAAAATCTATGACTCGCAAGCCATTACCCATGCTTACTGTTAAAAATGGACCTAAAATTGACGGCAGCCTTGATGACGCAGTTTGGAAAAAAGCCTTTCCTATTGAGAATTTCGTCGGGGTCAAAACACCTTTATCCCCTGTAAAACCAGTGATTATGAAACTGTTGGCGGATGATAAGTATTTATACTTTGGAGGAAAAATTGTTCAACCGGGCTTATCTAAGATCAATATTCCGAAGCGAAGCTCTAACATGTACAAAAGCGCTGAGAGTGCAGAATTGTTTATCCTTTCGAATTCAAAAGGGAAAGTTTATTATCATTTTATGATAGATGCTGGCGGCAACCTTTTTACTGAAAAATGTAAATATAGAAAACTCAAGTCAAGTATCATGCCTTTTCTAAAGGCAAGAGAGGGAATTCTTTATAAAGTTATCAAAAGTCCAGGCTCATGGTCTTTTGAGGTAAGAATTCCATGGAGCAAAATGTCAGAATTTAATCGCAAAAAAGCCCGCGGAGTTGTTTGTTACAACCGTGACTTGGGTAAAGGTAAAAGATTCAACTGGTTCAGCAGTTCCTGGCTAGTGGGGCATAATTATCATTGGATAAAAGGATACGGACCGATAAAATCAGTCAAGAAAATAAATCCAAAAGATTTGCAAGCAGACACGACTCTTTGCCTAAGTGGAATTAAGGCTAAAAATATAACTACAGCTTATGGCGCTGGTACAAATGTCGCATTCAATGTGAGAATCACTAGTAAACGTCCAATGACTGACCTTAAGTTAAAGGTGAAAATTACAGATAAATCAGAAAAAATCATTAAATCATTGAATATCCAGCCTGCCAAGAAGTATTCTGGTGTCATATTCGTTTCTACAAAACAACATATTCAATTTCCTGTTGAACATAAAACCCTTAAGATAGAGATGAATGTTGATTTCAAAACATTAGATGGAACTGTGTGTAAAAAAACTCTAAAGCAGATAGTAAAAGTTAATAGCAAATAATAAAGAATGGAGATGATGAAAATGAATATAAGAAAAAAAATTGTAACTTTAGTCTTTATCCTGAGCTCGTTGTTTTTAACAACTGTTTATGCAGATTCAGCTTTAGAAGCGCGTGAGTTTTCTGCCAAACAAACTAGCGGCATATGGAACACTAAGAAACTAAAAATTCCAGGAGCAACATGGTATTTGAATTATAAAAGAAAGAATATGAAAATAATCAAGGATTCGCAAAAAGGCGATGTGATTAAACTAATAGGAATTAAGCCAGAATGGCAGGAGATATCATTACTAGACAAAGAATTCTTAAAAAAGTGTGCCGATGAAGGCAAACTCGTATTGGAAATGGAATTAAGACCAACAGAAACTATAGCCGGAAAAATGTATTTTAAAATATATTGCGTAGCTTCCTCACTATCAAATCCGGGGAAATCTTTCATTATTGACCTAAATTTGTTCTCTGACAAAATTGTCTGTAGTAGAAAAAAAATAATAAAAGCCAATTTGTCGGATCGTTGGATTCGCATTAAGATTATTGTAAATACTAAAACTAATACTTGGACCGTAAAACTGGACGGAAAGAAAATTGCTGTAAATAAAGAAAAACCGCGGAAATTGAAGCATCTATGTTCCTTATGGTTTGGCGACGGCAGTCAGAGTTGTGCTGGAGTTGTGCTGGTCAACAAAGTTATTGTAAGTAGTAAATAAACATATTTTTTGGAAATATAAAATAATGCTTGATATTAATATTTTACCCCCGCTATGGAAGGATAAATGTTTTTTTCATCCAGCGGTTAGTCCTTGGATAGATGGAACATTGATGATGACTATGCAAATCATTCGCGGAAGTGATTTTTTCGGTCCGATAGAATGGTGTTTCTCGAAAGATAATGGGAATACATGGTCTATCCAGGAAAATATTTTACCTCTGAAATCTCGTCAATTAGAAGATGGGCTATGGGAGGGAATAGCTGATGTTAGACCGTTCCTGCACCGTCCGACTCAAAAAATTATCGCAATAGGTTGTAATACCTATTATTCGGACCAGACCGTTCTCCACAATGACAAAGCACAATACCCTGTTTACGCCACGCTGTCCCCTGATGGTTCTTGGTCAAAAAAGCATATATTGCGTGGAAAGTGTTTCGAACGATACAGTAATTACCGTGTTGCCTGTACACAGTTGATTGTAATGCCTGATGGCGACGTCTTGATACCTTTATATCTACAGGAAAATGGCGCAGCAAACAGGTTTTCAGTATGTTCAATCCTATGTTCATTCGATGGCGAACTCCTTAAAGTGAAATCGCTTGGTAATATTTTGAGTTTTCCTGTCAATCGAGGTTTTATAGAGCCGTCACTGGCATTTTTTGATGACAAATTCTATATGACCATTCGGGCTGAAGATGACCATGCTTATTACGCCGTGTCGGAAGATGGCGTAAACTGGAATGAAGCTCGTCCATGGTGCTGGGATTCAGGCGAAAAATTAAAAACATCATCAACCCAGCAACACTGGCTTAAACTAAATGGAGCCTTATATCTATTATATACTAGAAAATCAACTGAAAATAAAGATGTTGTACGCTGGCGTGCACCAATGTTTATAAGTCGCTTTGATCACCAGAACGGTACTTTGCTTCGTGATACCGAACAAATAGTATTTCCTCTGGTCTATCACAACGGACTGCCGAATCTACTGGGGAATTTTCATGTTTCCGAATTACCTGATGGAAATGCTTTAGTCACGGTTGGATCATGGTGGAAATCAAAGCCGCATCATACTGAAGTATGGAGTGCGCAGATTAAGGTTTTCAAAGCAGACTGATTTTTTGTAAGAGAAAGATAATTAACAAATGTTTTGTTGTGGATCAATTAGGGAACAATCAGTTTAACTTTACTCAGAAGTTTGCAATCTGGATCTTCGCTAAAAGTTGAATAGAACATTGAACAAAATGATCCAGATATTAAATCAGAAACCTCAACTTTCAAACACTAAGCTATTACTAATATTTAAAAACTAATAAAAGGATTAATATGAAAGTAGGATTTATAGGGTGTGGCGGGTTTACATCGGGTAATCACCTCCCGAATGTGGCGAAAAACCCTGAACTTGAAATATCTGGGTTGTGTGATTTGAATACCGCTCACCTTGAGGAACTTAAACTGATGTATAACCCGGATTATATAACTGACGATATGGAGAATATCTTCAATGATCCATCTATTGAAATGGTTATATGCGGCACCAAACCAGATTTCAGGTTGCCAATTATGAAACTGGCGGTGAAACACAACAAACCGCTTTTTGTGGAAAAACCACTTTGCTTTAATGATGAAGACATTGGGCCAATGTTGAAACTGATGAAAGACGCGCCGATTCCATTCATGGTTGGTTTTAATCGCCCTTACAGTCCTATGATGCAGGATATAAAACCATTGTATCAGGAGTTAAAACAAGGCAGTGCTACTATTATATATCGCATCGTCGGAGAAGCCAGACTTTGGCCGAAACATCATTATGATGCAGTGGTTGTCGATAATGAATCGACAATTATTCATGAGATAACGCATATTTTTGATCTATTGAACTGGTTGACTGATCTCGTCCCGACTCGGATTTATACAGCTGGCGAAGGGAATATGGATAATATCATTACTCTAAATTATCCCAATCAGGTTACTGCAGTGATTATCGCCGGAGATAACTCTTATGCTGGCTATCCCAAGGAACGCATTGAAATTAATACTGGATACAGCACAATTGTGGGAGATAATTTCACAGAGACTCTTGCTTACTGTGCGAATGGACGCATAGTCAATAAAAAATATCCTTATACAATTGGCGAAGAAACGTTCACAACCAGTGCGGTTGAAGCAACTTCAAAAACCATAGAATGGCGCAATTCTGTTACGGATGAAGACATTGAAAAAGGATACTATTACGAAAGTCAAGTGAAAGTAGACAAAGGGCATTACAACGAACTGGATTTTTTCCGTCGAACAGTATTAGGCAAAGTCGCGATAGAAACTGGCGTAACTGCCGGAGCACTAGCACAACTTACTGCTAGTGCAGCAATCAAGTCATGGGAGCAAAAACAAGCAAAGAAACTTGATTTCGAACAGTTCTATAGCAATTAAATTGTAAAATTATTTTTGCGAACTATTAAATAAAATTCTATAAGAGAAGTTAATGTATAACTTCCTGCATCATTCTTTTTTATTTAATTATGACTAAAGCTGCTTCAATACAGTCTTTGATTTTGTGAGAAGGCATAATATAATTCCTCTTAATTTGTCTAATTTTTCTTTTTATCATATGAGCCAATAGTTTTTAAATTGGCTCTATAATCTACATTCATGAAATGCAGATTATAGAAAAAGATTATATTTTTAGTCAATATAATTTTTGAATTTAATATTTTTATTCTTAAGTTCCTGAAGTTTTTCCTGAGCCTTGGCTTTGTCATCATATATCCACCAATCACAGCTTGGGACATCCGGCTCTCCGGTTACTGTTACATAATAATATCCAGCTTTACGAAGCACTGGACCAATCCAACCTGCGCAGTGCGCGCAATAGCTTTTGGAAGGTGTCGCGTCATTATCAAGTACTTTACTTAAACTAGGACATTTATTCATAGTTGAATGTAGGCAATCTTCACTCAAATCTAAAGTCAAATCACAGTTTTCTTCGATACGAATATGCTCCCAGTAATCATACATTCCCTGCAAACCTTGTTCCTTAAAAAGTTCCAAGCAATGTCTTTCTTGGTGGCGACTGATTTCCAGCCAGTATTTTTCGAGATGCCCGGGGCCTTGAGCTTCGAGAAACTTGAATACTTCATTATAAAATCTTACAAAATGATCACTTGGCAGCATGAGGATTTCCTCCTTTCTTGAAAGTCAGACATTCGCGAGTAACACCATCACCGAGCTGTTCATAACTGAGCTCATATGCTGTATTGTGGCAAAACGCTTCGTTGAGAAATTTGTTCAGCAAATAAAAATTCTCATTAATTTCCATGCCTAAACTTCTGAGATGTTTTTCCATAGGGCATTCAGTTACGACCAACTCAAACAGTCCATTATCGTGTTTAGTAATAGTAAATTTGCCGCCTTCACGTTCAAGAAAATATTCCTTAAAACCAATCAATTCGCTTGTGTCACCAGCTTTTAAACGCTGATTAATCTCACGGTATACTTCGGTTCCGGTATGAAAGATTATTTCCTTCAATGCTTCAATCCCGTAAGCCTTGACTATGTAATTAGCGGACATCAGAGTCGCGCCGTGAAAATCTTTGTGAAGCTCACCTGTTTCTTGATAACGCATTTTTAAACTCCTATCTTAAGGTAATAAATAAGCCTTTTCTTGTTCCATAACATCTTTTATAGTCTTTAGGCATTCGTCAGTAATCTGATAATTGATAATAGTCTTGCGAGTGTTAAAAATTCCAAGTTCAACCATTATCTGTTTTTGACCTGCTAACCAGCATGGAAGACCTTCGCCTCCGAAAACTTTTGTCATGATAACATTCATATGATCTTGCATTGCCTGCGCGCCCTTTATGTCGCCAGCTGTGGCCAGTTTTAGTATTGTGTTAGCCATAAAACCGTTGAAGCACGCTCCACCAAACAAAAATCCGTCGTAACCAGCTTCCACATAAGGAACACTGTCGAATTCGTTACCATTCAAGGCAAATAACTCATCTTTACGTTTTGCAGTAGCTTTGCAAATCATTTCGCGAATGACTGGATCACAGGAGCTGTCTTTCACTATCACTACCTTAGGATGCGCAATAATCTTTTCGAGTGTATCTGTCTCGATTTCAACAGATGAAAATTTACCACGATGATACACTCCAACCGGTAAAGAACTGTTCTCAATTACCTCTAAATATAAATCCTTCAAGTATTCTTGAGTAGCGTTAACCTGAAAGAACGGCGGAGCAATCACCGCTATATCAATACCACTATCTTGGATACGCTTGATGTTTTCGATAATCTGCATAGCTGAATTATCTGTTACTTGCATCGCCAACAGCATGCGGTTTTGGTTGCTTTTTACAACTTCATTCGCCAGTGCAATGCACATTGAATCACTCATCCACGGACCTTCACCGCTGGTGCCGCCGAGAAAAAGACCTTTGACTCCGAGTCTTAAATGATGTTCAAGCAGACGCGGAATAGCTTCGACATCTAATTTTAATTCATTAGAGAAAGGAGTGGGTGTTGCCGACCAGACGCCAGCAATGTTTTTACGATTTAATTCTTTCATAGCTTTGCCTATTGTTTGATTTGTTTAACAATTATAACATTAATTATATATCTTAACTGGAAAAAGTCAATATCTGCATTAAATTAAAATCATAATTTTTTTATTTAAGGTAAACATTATGGATTTTGATTCGGATAAAACAGTAACAGCAAATGCGGTAAAAGCTCTGCAGGATTATATTCTCAAGCATGACTTGAAGATTGGCGATAGTTTACCTACCGAGGCTGAATTCTGCAAACTTTTTTCAGTCAGCCGCGGCATGATCCGTGAAGCTTTGCAATATTTCCGCACACTAGGCATAATCGAGTCACGTCCACGCAAAGGAATGACTATCAAGAATTTTCTACCGACTAATCCTTTCGGTCCTTATCTACCATTCTGTCGTCACGACGAAGACCGCGCCGCGATTTGCGAAATGCGTATCATTATCGACCTAGGGATGACACATCTTTTGACAAAAAATGTCATAGAGAAAGATATTATTGAACTAAGCAATACAGCCCAAGCAATGGGTAAAGCTGAGCTAGCTGAACTGTGTAATCTTGATCTCGAATTTCATCGTCAACTTTTGAGTATAGCTGACAATAAGTTTTTAAACTGTATGGAACCTTTCATTATCGATTATTTCGAAACAACAAATAATCCAGATAAACAGTATTATCAAAATCCAGATAAATACCGTGTTTCCGAAAAATCTAAACACCTGGCAATAATCGCCGCTATAAAAAATCACAATGAAGAATTAGTCAGAAAACTTCTAAAAAACCATTATTCCATAACATAATTTATCCAGTTATTTCCACATTAGCAAAATTACTCAAAATCGTTTCATGTAAGAAAATATGCAAAAAAGTCGTTGAACTAAGCCGCATTCATAGCAAGAATTGGCGGAGAGAGAGGGATTCGAACCCTCGGTAGAGTTGCCCCTACACAGCATTTCCAATGCTGCGCCTTCGACCACTCGGCCATCTCTCCGCAAAGGTAAATGAGAAGTTTAAATGTACTGCAAAAA
>Ga0307988_1000884_pt1 | contig 18858 bp, 17 predicted proteins | sample EllFjometagen183_FD_203166 | JGI IMG/M metagenome (GOLD analysis project Ga0307988, IMG submission 203166) | Marine microbial communities from Ellis Fjord, Antarctic Ocean - #183 | ecosystem: Environmental > Aquatic > Marine > Unclassified | place: Southern Ocean | collected 2014-10-08 | reverse complement strand
TTGGTATCCCTTCTTTTAAACTGGATAAGGGGATCATATCCCTGCGGCGGGAAATTTTCAGCGAAATGGGGATTGAATTCCGTCTCAATGTGGATATAGGTACCGACCTCCCTTTTAGTGATCTCCTCAACGATTATGATGCCCTCTTTGTCGGAACCGGCACCTACAGCCCTATCCGTGCCAATCTCCCCAACGAGGATAGCACAGGGGTATATGATGCCCTAGACTATCTGATAGCCAACACAGATCACCTCATGGATCTAAGACGCAAGTCATTCCCCTATGTGGATCTGGAGGGAAAACGAGTGGTGGTTCTTGGCGGAGGTGACACGGCCATGGACTGTCTGCGGACCGCTATCCGCCAGGGGGCTGCGGATGTTTCCTGTGTTTACCGGCGGGATCGGGAAAACATGCCAGGCTCGGCAAGGGAAGTCCAAAATGGTGAGGAGGAAGGTGTTCGCTTCCTCTGGAACCTACAGCCACTTGGGCTGCTCAAGGGAGAAAACGGCCAGATTACTGGACTGCAGGTGGTGAGCACTATCCTTGCTGAAGCGGATGAACAAGGCCGCAGAAGACCAGAAGCAGTCCCTGGTACAGAGGCTGAAATTCCTGCTGATGCGGTAATCATGGCCTTTGGGTTTCGACCCAGCCCGCCACAGTGGCTACTGGAAAACAACATTTCACTGAATGAAAAACAGCTTATTGAGGCCCCAAAGCAGAGCCTCTTCCCCTTTCAGACCAGCAACCCCAAAGTCTTTGCCGGGGGCGATGCAGTCCGCGGCTCCGATCTCGTGGTCACAGCCATTGCTGAAGGACGACTTGCCGCTGAAAGTATTATTGACTACCTGGAGGTCTGAAGGCGTTGTATAAGCAAAGGAGTTACAGTGGCCCCCCAAAAAAACTCAGGTGGAAGCTGACGAGATTATCAGGTGACCAGCGTTTGAGCGGAGTGAACATTGGGATAGGTGATCTCCACTTTAGAAATGTCTGCTAAAAGGAAAGTTTCTGAGTATTGGTTTTGTACGAATCATGACAGGTAGCCTACAGTTTAAGGATCACTTCATTTCCACGCCCCTCAAAACGTCTGTATTTTGTTTTTGATTTATCAAGCATGCGTTTGGATGCTTTTACGGAATCGCTTTCTGCATATTTATCAGAAAGATAAACAATTTCACTAATTCCTGACTGGATGATCACCTTTGTGCATTCGTTACAGGGAAAGAGTCCAACATAAATTTTACAGTTTTTTAGGTTCCGTGAGGTGGCATTGAGTACCGCATTCAGTTCAGCGTGACAAACGTAGGGATATTTGGTGTCAAGATATTCGCCGTTACGGGCCCAGGGAAGTTCATCGTCCGGACATCCCCAGGGGAAGCCGTTATACCCAACTCCTACAATTTTATTATCCTCATCAGCAACACAGGCACCCACCTGGGTGGATGGATCTTTGCTGCGTTGGGCCGACAGAAGTGCCACGGCCATAAAATATTCGTCCCAACTGAGATAATCTTCTCTTTTCTTCGTATTTTGTTCCATGAGCTTTGGCTGGTTGAAAAATTTTTAGGGTTGATTACATGTAAGGAATCCAGGTACGTATCATGCGAGGGAGCTCGTTCTGATCCTTTAACTTCTGAAGCAGGGCATTTGCCTGACTTTGCAGTTTGCTGTCTTCTTTGCGTATACCCCAGGCAATATATTCTTCAGTGGCCAGGGTAAGGATTGGAGTAAGTTTGTTATTCTCATTGACTGCAGCATAATGGCAGACCATGGGGGCATCGTAGACTAAAGCATCAATGTCTTTAGCTATCAGTGCCTTAACGGCATCTGCTGATTTTGGATAGGATTTTATTTTGACCCCATTAATAGTCTTTGTAATAAAAAGATCTCCAGTGGTATCCTTCACTGTTCCTATGATGTAGTTAGAATTCATCAGGCTGTAAATACCAGTGGCAAAACGAGCTTTTTCCCCAAGCCGAACCAGAAGAATCTGCCCGGAACGAAGGTAGGGATTCGCAAATGATATCCGGTATTCTCTTGCCGGAGTAATCGACATCCCTGACATAATGATATCAATTTGATTTTTTTCAAGAGCTGGTATCTGATCTTTCCACTTTAATTCTACGAATTTGACCTTTCTTCCGGTGAATTGTCCTAACTTTTTGGCAAACTCAGCTTCGAGTCCAGTGATTTTCTTATTAGCCGAATAAATAAGCGGAGGTGAATTAGTAGATACTCCAACTCGTAAAATAGCTGGATTAGGTGTAATATGGATAGTTTTCGGCCCACTTTGCGTGGAAACGCAGGAGGTGAGCAAAAGAGTGGTTATCAGACCGATAAGAAGGAAGGGAAAAGAAATGTTTTTAAGTGCTTTGATTGCCGGCATGCTTACTCCGATGAATAGGTGTTTGTGGTTTTTCTGCGACGGCGCCAGTTTGTTACTCCGGTGACCTTGTCGATAAACTTTTTAATGGTTTCAAAATAGAGTTTTCCCCCTGTTACAATCATGGTGTTATGGGTGGCTCCGGGGATGACTACAAACTCTTTGGTACGCGCACCACTGAATGATTGCAGCTTTTCTGCTTCATCGGCTGCAATCATTTCATCCAGCGCACCATGAAATATAAAAGTAGGGGTTGTAATGGTTTTAATTTTCTGAATGTTCCGGAAACCATCATCTTCGGTAAAGTCGATGTTGTCCGTATTGATGCCGAGCGCATTTGCAAGGGGAATGGTATCTGCAATGCCGCTTTCAATGATGAGTCCTTTAATATCTTCCTCATGCGTTGTGGCCAGATCAATTGCTGGAACGGATCCGAGTGAACGCCCCATAAGGAAAATTTTACCACTGTAGTTGTTGAATTGGAGCCAGTTCTGGATTTCGGTAAAAAGAATGTCAGCATCTTTAATCATTGATGAAACAGTTGGGCTGCCATCACTCCAGCTATAGCCACGATAATCGGTGACCAGTAGATTTATTCCTGCATGGTTGTAAAGTGGACCGATATCATCATAGTCTGGGACGATTTCGCCATTCCCATGAAAGAATATAATATTGGGGCTGGCTGGATCATGGATGTAAAATCTACATCCTATTACAACATCGGGTGCGGTCTCAATAGCTACGTCAATGGCATTTTTTGGCAAAGGGGACACTGCACAGTTTCGTGGATAGAAAATAGAAGAGAGAATCTCGGGTTGATCGAGTTTTGTATAGGGTTTCATATGAGCATAAGATCAGTAAGAATTAGAAAAAAGTTGAATCTGATTATATTTAATGTATTCTTTAAATTCTTGAGATATCAGACAGAAGCATGGTTTGCTAGCAACTATAAGGAATTTTCATCAAAAAATCCAGTCTGGAGGTGCATATGACAACTTTTACTGTCCATCCCATAGTGATGGGTACCAAAGTCTTTGATAAGGGGATGATGACATACCAACATGATTATGGCAAATCCTATACTATTCCAATCTATTGCTGGTACCTCGAAGGAGGGGATAAAAAAATTCTGGTGGATACAGGAGAAATGCATCCGATAATATCAGAGGATAGGGAAAAAGCCATTGGTGGGAAGATTGTGACCTTTGAGGATGGGTTGGCTCTGTGGGGACTAAAACCTGAAGATATTGATATCGTGATCCACACACACCTTCACAATGATCATTGTGAGAATGATTATAAATGCATTAACGCAAAGATATATGTGCATGAATTGGAGCTGAAACATATTCGCGACCCACATCCACTTGACTTTCGCTATCTTGAGGATTTTATTTTTGAGGTAAGTGAAAATAATCAGATAAAGAGTATTGCTGGAGATTGTGAAATAGTCCCGGGGATTCGCGTTATTCATACTCCAGCGCATACAGCTGGCGGCCTGTCTGTTGAGATTAACACAACTGCTGGGAAAGCAATTATAACGGGGTTTTGTTGTCTGCTTGAAAACTTTTATCCGCCAAAACAGGTTACTGCCATGGAGATGGAGGTTATTCCCCCAGGAACACATATTGATGTCAATGAGGCCTATGATATTATGCTGCGTATTAAGAAGGAAGCCGATATCCTGCTGCCGCTGCATGAACCGAAATTTGCGGCAATGAGTTCAATCCCTGAATAAAAAACATTAAAAAAAGGGCCATGTAATTGCAGTAATTACATGGCCCTTTTGTGTTTGGCGGAGGAGGTGAGATTCGAACTCACGGTACTTGCGTACACACGCTTTCCAAGCGTGCGCCTTAAGCCTCTCGGCCACCCCTCCATGAAAAAAGTAAAAAAACTTTTATCGAGTGCTTATTTATCCCGAGAAAACAAATTACGCAATCAAAAACTCAAAGAGAGTGCTAAAAATATCATGGGAATGTGGACTTTTTTCTATTACGTCGTTCCCTGAAGAAATTCTTAAGAAGTGTTGCACTCTCAATTTCACATATTCCACCACTGATTTCAAGATGGTGATTGAGAAGTTGATCACTACCGATGGTATAGCGGGACATGGCAGCACCGGTTTTAAGATCATATGCTCCAAATACCAGTCTTTTTATCCGTGCATGAATAATTGCTCCCATACACATAATGCACGGCTCAAGCGTAACATATAGAGTAGTTCCGGGTAAGCGATAGTTTTGAAGCTTTACAGCAGCACTTCGCAGGGCCATAATTTCAGCATGAGCAGTGGGGTCATGGCTTGAAATAGGCGCATTTTGCCCTTCACTTATAATGGTGTCGTCGAGTGTTAGGATAGCGCCAACCGGTACCTCCCCCCTGTCGGAAGCAGATTGTGCAAGCTGAAGAGCATGCTCCATAAAGGGCGTATCTATGTATGACTGATCCATAGCTGTATCTTCGAGGTACAGGGTGTGTACAGAAAGAAGAGTGATTTTTTATTTGCAATGAGAATTTTTTTCACATATGATTTTTTCTAGATGAGTTACAAATGTGAAATTATAAATTGTTTTAGCCCGAAGGAGCTTTATGTATACAATTTTAGCGTATGCAATTCCAGAAGAAAGTCGTCAAAATATAAATACAGCGCTTGCTGAGCGTGCTAAAATTACCTTTTGCCATGATCAGGAGAGACTGTTTGGTGAACTGAAAGGGAATGAATATGATCTGATATTTCTCTATGCGGAAGATTGTAATGCCTGTTTGCCTCTGTTGGAGGATGTTTATCAACGTCTCCCCCATACTCCTATAATTATAATAGGGAAGGAAGAGAAACCTGATGTCGTTGTGAGGGCGCTTAAGAGTGGAGCCTGTGACTATCTGGTGCATCCGGTATCTGTGACCCGCTTTGAGGTGGCAACCAAGAAAACTTTTGAGAATAAAGCATTACGCAATGAGATAGCATACCTGCGACATAAACAAGATATTGTATATCATTTCGATGATGTGATAGCGTTTAGTTCTTCAATGAAGCTGGTTTTGAAGAGCCTTGAAAAATTCGCTAAAACCGATTCAACTATTCTTATCACGGGGGCTACTGGAACCGGGAAGAGTTTTTTGTCAGGAACTGTTCATTATAACAGTCCGCGAAAGCAGAAGCCTTTTATTAAAATCAATTGTGCAAATATTCCTGAAGATCTGCTCGAGTCAGAATTGTTTGGACATGAGAAGGGTGCCTTTACCAGTGCTGACAAACTTCGTGTCGGTCGTTTTGAACAAGCCAGTGGGGGAACCCTCTTTCTTGATGAGATTGGTGAGATCAGCCTTGGACTTCAGACGAAACTACTCAGGGTGCTTGAGGAAAAATGTTTTGAACGTGTGGGGGGAAATAAAACCATTTATGCAGATGTGCGTGTTATTGCCGCGACAAATAAGGACCTTCCCGAACAGATAAGAAACGGAAAGTTCAGGGAAGACCTCTATTACCGGATTAATGTTCTGCCGATACGTTTACCGGATCTACGGGAGCGGCACCAGTGTTTACTACCGCTTGCCCAGTTTTTTCTTACAAAATATGCAGTATCACTGGGAAGTGATGTCCGTGGGTTTACAGATAAGGCCCTTGAGCAGATCCGTAAATATAGTTGGCCTGGTAATATCAGACAACTTGCAAATACCATTGAGCGGGCGGTGATTCTGGAGGATGATGATTTAATTGATACCTATAATCTCTCTTTGCCAATTGAAAAAAGAGTGAGCAGGGGGATTGGGCAAACATCACTACCTGTAAATGGTTCGTTGGTTGGTCAGGAAAAAGAGTTAATTCTTAACGCCCTTGAAGAGTGTCTCTGGGTACAGAAAAATGCCGCAACAAAGCTTGGGGTAAGTCCAAGGGCGTTAAATTATAAGGTCAAAAAGTTTGGCATTACCCATCCTAACTGGCGGAAACACCGATAGTATCTGGAAAGCATGCTTAACGAAGCCCGGCAATAAAAGGTCCCACGGCTTTAGCACCTTCTGCTTCCACCAGCTTAATGGTTTTTGATCCAATAACTGCCATATCGGCCTTTCCTCTTAAGGCATCAATATCTTCCTTGCTCTGGATACCGAAACCAACGGCGAGTGGTAGCTTACTTGCCGCTCTGCATCTGTTGAGATAGTCATCAAAATCATGATCCAATTCTGATTTATTCCCGGTGACACCTCGTCTTGCCGCACAATAAATAAAACCTTTTGCATGGGTGTTGAGTTCCTGCATACGTGCATCGGTTGTGGTGGGAGTATAAATAAGAATAAGAGCAAGTTTGTATTTCTCAGCGAGTAAAAGAAATGATTTTCCCATTTCAGGAGGAAGATCTGGAATAATAAAACCGTATATTCCACTTTCCGCAGCCCTTTTCATAAACGCTTCTTCACCATATTTAAAGATGATGTTGTAGTAGGTCATAAAGAGAAAGGGAATAGCATGTGTTTTTACCATTTCCGCACCAAATTGAAAACAATCCTCAACTTTAGTGCCCATGGCAAGAGAGTCCTGGTTGGCTTTTACGATTACCGGACCATCGGCCATGGGTTCTGAGAAGGGGATTTGCATTTCAATACAATCAACCCCATTGTCTACCATCTGCTGAATGACGTCACGGTTTACGTCAAGGGATGGATACCCTAAAACAATATGAGTCATTAGAAGGATTTCTTTTTCTTGTAATTTCTTACGTAACTGCTGTTCTAACTGCATAGAGCTCTGTCCTTATTATGAATAGGCTGAAAGGGATATAATGGTTTTTTTTGTAACTTCCTTTAGTCTAAATTCCTTACTTACTATATTCTTTTCCACGATCAATAATGAATTTCTTCCAAGAGGGATCATCAAAGGCATGGGCAATTGTGAAAATGTCCTTGTCACCGCGGCCAGATTGATTGATGATAATAGCATCATCTGTGGAGAGTTCTCCAACTTCTTTAAAAGCACCAGCAAAGGCATGTGCTGATTCAAGAGCAGGGATAATGCCTTCCAGTCGCATGGTAAGATCAAGGGCCTGCATAACTTCATCATCGGTGGCCGATTCAAAACGAACTCGATTGTTTTCCCAATGGTCGCTCAGTATTGGAGAGACTCCTACGTAATCAAGACCTGCAGCCACGGAATGGGTATGTTTCATTTGTCCGTCATCATTTTGTAAAAACATGGTTTTATATCCCTGGGCAACACCCGGGGTGGCATCGGGACTGGAGAGACGAATAGCATGTGCTCCACTGTCAGCACCATGTCCGCCACCTTCGACGCCAATGAGTTCGACCCCATCTTCGTCAAGAAAACGTTTGAAAATACCCATGGCATTGGAGCCGCCTCCAACACAGGCATAGACTCTCTTTGGCATTTTGGTATGATACTGCATGATCTGCTTAGCAGCTTCAATTCCAATAATGGATTGGAACCAGGCAACCATTTCAGGAAAAGGAGCAGGGCCGCAGGCAGTACCAAAAACATAATGAGTGTTGTCTACATTGGTCACCCAGTCACGAAAGGCAGCATTAATTGCGTCCTTTAAAGTACGTGAGCCATCCTTGACAGGAATAACAGTTGCGCCCATTTTTTCCATCCAGAACACATTGGGACGTTGTCGAAGTACATCTTCTTCGCCCATATAAATAGTGCATTCGAGCCCAAATTTTGCGGCCATGGTGGCAGTTGCCATTCCATGTTGTCCGGCCCCAGTTTCTGCAATAATTCGTTTTTTCCCCATACGTTTAACGAGCAAACCCTGTCCCATTACATTATTTGCCTTGTGAGCGCCGGTATGGTTGAGATCTTCACGTTTAATATAGATTTTTGCTCCCCCAAAGTGACGGCTAAGGTTTTCTGAATAAGTCAGGGGCGTGGGACGGCATGAGTAGGTTGACATCAGCGATAAATATTCCTGCCAGAACGCAGGGTCTTTACGACATTTTGCATATTCCAGCTTCAGTTCTTGAAATGTTTGATGTAGCACTTCCGGGATGTAAGCTCCACCCCAGTTTCCAAAAAATCCATTTGAATCCATTGCAGTAACTCCTGAAAAGAAAAATCTAAAAAAAATATCATTTGCAACCGATACGAATAGTGTTCGGAGGCATTTATTGTCCTATTTATTGTTATTTTAAATCAATCAGGGAGTGATTATGAGCATGCAAAGCAAAGTGAAGCAACAACCATCAATTCAATCGGAAAAAATCTTCACATTTCCCAAGGGTATTCCCGGATTTGAAGAATACACTACTTTCAAGATTTTTCACAAGGATGATGGGAAAGTTTCAGCATATTGGCTTGAATCCTGTGAAGCACCCGTTGTTACCTTTACGCTTGTTGACCCAACGTCCTACGATTTAAATTATGATATCTTTCTTGATGACACGGAGGTGCAGATTATTAAGGCAAATAATCCACTTGATATTGGTGTCTTTTTGATACTGAAAAAGGACGAAGAAAAAGATGATCTCCAATTAGGTGCAAATGTCGGTGGCCCACTGGTGATAAATGTTCAGGAGCAGTTAGGCTTTCAGAAGGTTTTGACGAGGCAGCAAACAGAAACTGAGCATTAAAAAGCCATCATTCCAGTTTTTGTATCTGTTTCCTGCAGGCAGCAGCAAAATCTTCCGGGTAGTGACCATTAATATAGCGTAGCTGGGCTTCACTGAAAGCTCCGGGAGACTCTGGCAGCTTCGGCAAAAAGCTGTAGAGCAAATGCTGACTCTTTGCAGCAGAATTTCCAATTCGTTTTGGAAATTCAATGGATGTTACCATCTTTGCTCCAAGTCCCGCTAGGGCTTTTTGGGCAAGAAATAATCCCCTGTTAAGCGATGTTCTGGAGGCGGTATCTGCCTCCAGAATGTTGCCTATAATCTCTTCTTTATTATTCCTGAGTGCTAAAAGTTGCAGTTCCCATTGGGAGGTTTGAGCTTTTGGAACGAAAAGAACTGCATGGGCGTCTTCCCAAAGAATTAGGCTTGATTCCAAATCATCTCTATCATCCATGCGGACATTATTGCGTATGCAATCAATATAGTCAGAAAAGAAATCACTTTTGGTCCCATCGTGGTAATCCTGTAGTACTTCCGCCACCATATCTCCACATCCAAAAGAGGGCATAGTGCCAAGGGGAACATTCGGATCACCGCAGAATGTATCCACCCGTTGTGGGAGCATGGCGTATTGCTGATGAATCTGCTGATGGGAGGCGTGAAGACGATAATGTGTCGGGGCATAGTCAAAACCAAAGTTCCATCCCCAGAGTGTTGCCGAAAACTCCGGTTCTACTCCCTCTGAAATTCGATGTAGTATCCTCTCTCTTAATTGTTCAAGAGCCTCTGCAGTGTGAGGCTTCCTGGAATCAGTTGTCTGAATATCAAGGTATTCTGCGAGGCGAATAAAGGTTCGTTGATAATAGAGATGGCGCAGTCCTGTCATATCCGTTTCTGATAACTGCTCAATTGAATATCGTATGGCATCATCAGCCATATTCGCGGCATAGTGACCGCCTGCAATATAGGAGTTTCTTCTTAAATATTCAAAAACATGCGTGTTCTTCCCGTCATTAAATTCCCCGATGATTTCACTTCCACCCTGAGCGCCCGGTCGCAAAACCATAACAACTTTATAGCTGTCTGGTAACGCAGGATTGTTTGCGACTGCCTCAAAGAGGGCATGATTATGTATGACAGCGCGGGGTCTGCCATTAGTCTCCTGTGCATAACGAAGTCCTGTCGGGACTCCATCCTCATTTTTTTCTATGGAGCAGCAGAGATCGGCTAGTCTGATCAGGTCCCTAGGATCATTTGATGTGGTGGCGAGTGTGAGATGAAGGGAAGAGGGTAGTTTGTCAAAAAGGGTATCGGGCACCTGCTCCTGACGAAGAACATCACAAAGAGAAATGTTTTTGGGTGTTGGAAGAGTAATTCGATCGGGATTTGCAGCACTGGCATCTGCCCATTCCTTATCAATAAAGGTGGTTCCCCGGAAAGCTAGTGGATTGGGGATTTCAAAAATCCAGTCAGCACTTTCCACCTGTACATCATTATCGGGGAAATTCACCCTATTTGAAAGTGGTGAATCAGATTCAAGGTGGCCCAGAGTCTTTATACAACTTTTAACCCTGAGATTTGCAGTGGTATAAGCTGGTTTATGGATGCCGTAGATAAATTGTTTCTGTGGGGTAACGCAGCTTCGTATAGTCATGAGATAGTGTGCAACAATTTAGAGTAAGGAATAAAATTCGGAAATAATACTCAAAAAGTAAAACTTTTGCGACTACATAGACCCATGAAAAATTTTAAAGATAGTGCTTCTGTCAATGGGATGACTTGTGTTAAGCTTTATGATAAAGAAAAGGTTTAGAATCTATACATTTTTACTCAGGTTTTAGGGAGTTGCCCAAATGAAAAATAGTCCACTTAGAAGGATTTTAGGAATACTGGTTTGGGTGTGTCTGAGTTGGCCTGTGCAGTCTCTGGTAGCTGGTGAATATTATGTGCGTGAAAACAAAATTATAAGTACCAGGTATATTTCTGTTGCAGATTATTTTGATATTCACCCGGAACAAAAAAGAATTTCTCAACGATTTTCTGAGATGGTGAATGGAGTTGCGACTCCTGTAACTTCCGTTCAGCAAGAACAGAAGGTTAAAATTGCATTTATATATCCCGGTGAGCAAGTCTCGGATTATTGGAGGAGAAGCCTTCAATCCTTTGAGAGCCGGATGAAAGAATTAAATATTCGCTATGAAATTAATCATTATTTTACAAAAGGCGGAGGTGTTGAGACCAGAGTTCAAGCAAAATTGCTTAAAGAAGTGTTACAGGAAGACCCGGATTATCTGGTTTTCACACTTGATGTCAATCGCCATAAACGTCTGATTGAAAGAATACTAGCAAAGAAAAAACCACGGCTGTTTCTTCAGAATATCACTACTCCTCTTGCCGAGTGGGAGGACCATCAGCCTTTTTATGTTGGATTTGATCATAGTATTGGTGCTGGAATACTTGCCGATTATTTTCTTGAAAAATTCGGAAATAATGGAAGTTACGGACTTTTATATTACTCTCAGGGCTACGTGAGTGCCATGAGGGGAGATACGTTTCAGCGCTTGATGCAACAGAATAACGGGCCCCGTATAGCAGCCTCTTTTTATACCGATGGAAAAAGAGAAAAAGCAAAGGCTGCGACTTTTAGCAGGCTAGTCAAAATTGAAGACCTGAAATTTATTTACGCCTGTGCAACGGATGTGGCATTCGGTGCTGTGGAGGGCCTTGCAGAAGGAGGAATGACAGGGAAAGTTGTGGTGAATGGTTGGGGCGGAGGTGATGCTGAACTTGCTGCACTTGCTGCTGGCGATATTGATGTCACGGTTATGAGAATGAACGATGATAATGGGGTGGCTATGGCCGAGGCTATCCATCTGGAACTAGCAGGAAGGCAAAAAGAAGTTCCCACCATTTTCAGCGGAGAGTTTGTCCTTGTTACCCAGGAGAGTTCACCGGAAAAGTTAAACGAACTGAAACGCAGAGCCTTTCGGTATTCAGGGATCCCTGGGCGGTAGTAGCGGATATTATGGCATCCAACAAATCAACAATATCTGTACCAATATTTCTGGCCAGAATGCTTTTTTTACCTTTGCTTATTTTATTGTCGGTTTTAATACTTTGGATCTATCTGGAAAGCAAAAATAATTTCCAGGACCAGCAGGATTTAAATATAACAATTAGTAACAGTAATACCGCAAGTGAGTTGAATAGTATACAGAACTATCTCATGACTATTCTTGATGATATCCGGTTTGATCTCGGTAAGGTTCCCCTTCAAGGAGCGACGTATAACTCAGCAGAAAGCAGATCTGTTTTGGAAAAGAGGAATACCTATGAATTTGACCTGCTGCGCTTTGTCCCCTTTGCTCTTGATCGTCCGGTAATAACAAATGATTCCCCGTTTTTTGATTTCATTCAATCACGAGGTATTTCTGAACAGATAGACCCCGAATTCTTATTGGATCAATGGCATCTGCTCGATGCAGGAAATGGAGAGAGTCCTCTTTGGTTAATGTTGGCGGGAAAGCGTATTATTCATGAGGAAACTGGACTCGTCCTTGGTCTATTGATTGGCGGGGTGGTTCTTAACGACAATCAAAGTTTAACCCGCTCCATTCAGAATAGAAGTGTGAATGCCCTCTTTGTTGCCCTTGAAGTTGACGAAACAATAATAGCAGCAAATTATCCACTCTCCGATGAAATCAGGAACGCTTTAAAACAACGGAATATTACAGTTAACAGATCAATATTTGATACAGAAACTGCAGAACAAAAACCTGTCATTATAAGTCATTTTGAATATGACTTTACTCATTCAGAAACTCTTAACATTATCCTTGTCTATGCAGACCCTTTACAGCTGAGGCTGCGCAAAACATTTCTTCGTCTCGGGATAGTTGCTCTTCTTTGTACTGTGTGTCTCTTTATCTTCTTTGAGTTTCTTGCAAGAAAAAAGATTGAAACGGCATTGGAAATGCTACTGAATTATACAAAGATGGCTGCAACGACGCCAAAGGAAGCTATCTATCAACCTGGAACATTTGTTGAATTTAATCGTATCGGTGAATCTGTCCAAAAGACTATTGCAATCCTCAACACAACAACGGAACAACTTCAGGATAATAAAGAACTCCTTGAGCTTACAATTGAGGGGGCGGCGCTCGGCACCTGGGAATGGGATATAGCTTCCGGACAGTTGAATTATAATAGTCGCTGGGCGGAGATGCTTGGCTATACACTCGAAGAGCTTACACCTGAAATATCCACCTGGAAAAATATTCTTCATCCCGATGAAAAAGAACAAGTTTTAGAAAAGATTATTGATCATCTTGATGGAAAAACACCTGTTTACCAAAGTATCCACCGACTGCGAAGTAAAGCTGGGGAATGGATCTGGGTACTTGATGCAGGGAGGGTGTATAAACATGATGCTTCTGGAAATCCTTTAAAAGCTGTTGGAATTCATCTGGATATTACAAGAAGAAAGCAAGCGGAAGAAGCATTAGTGAAAGAACGTGCCTTGCTGTTATTACTGATTAATTCCATACCTGATTTGATTTTTTATAAGAATGATGAGGGAATGTATCTTGGTTGCAATAAGGCCTTTGAAGAATTTACGGGTAAGACGGAACAGGAGATTGTCAATAAAACGGACCTCGATCTTTTTCCTCCAGATATTGCAGATTTTTTTAGAGAACAGGATCGAAATATGCTCTCTAATGGGAAGTCGCAACGAAATGATGAGTGGGGCACATACCCGAATGGAAGAAAAGTCCTGCTGGATACTCTGAAGATACCATTTGTCGGCACGAAAAATGAAATACTTGGACTTATAGGTGTCAGTCGGGATGTGACACATAAGAAAAAAATGGAAGACGAGCTTCTTAAAATAGAAAAGCTTGAGTCTGTTGGAGTACTGGCTGGAGGAATTGCCCATGATTTTAATAATATTCTCACAGCTGTCCTAGGGAATATTGAACTGGCAAATCACAGTATCAAAGGGAAGGATCGTGTTGGCAGTGAATTACTGGAAGAAGCAAGTAAGGCGACAAGAAGAGCAGTAAAACTGACAAGGCAGCTTTTAACCTTTGCAAGAGGTGATGAATTGGTACGGGATGCAATGGACCTTTCCGTATTAATACGTGAAACAGCAGAATTCGTTCTTCATGGCAGTAACGTTGTCTGTGGATACGATTTTCAGGAAAAATTATGGATGGCCGATGCTGATAGTGGGCAGATAAGTCAGGTTATCCAGAATGTCGTTATCAATGCAAAACATGCAATGAAAGATGGGGGAACCATCACTATTCAATGTAGAAATGTTGAAGAGTTGGTTGATACTTCACAGGAAAGTTCACATACCGGCGGTTTTGTGAAAATTGTTATAGCTGATACTGGATCTGGAATTACGAAGGAATATCTCGATAAGATATTTGATCCTTATTTTACCACTAAACAAAAGGGCAGTGGTTTAGGACTTGCGATTTCCTATTCAATTGTAATCAAACATCAAGGAGTGATGACTGTTCAATCAGCTGTGGATAAAGGAACTTCTTTTACGATCTTTCTTCCTGCGACTCAGGAGACCTCAGAGGCGATTCAAAATTTCAATGTTGTAGAGGAAATGGGTGGTCATGCGGCAAGGATTCTGCTGATGGATGATGATGAAGTGGTCCGTGATGTTGTGGGAATTCAGCTTACAACTCTGGGGCATGAAGCTGAAATGGCAGTCAACGGTGAGGAAGCGATACAGAAGTATAAAACATCGCTGTTGGAGGGGAAGCCTTTTGATATTGTAATTGTTGACCTTACCGTGCCTGCGGGAATGGGTGGAGAAGAAACAGCCAAACATATTTTGAAAATAAATGAGACTGCTAAGATTGTGGTGGTGAGTGGATACTCAAATGACCCGATAATGATTGATTTTGAGAAGTATGGTTTTAGTGCAACAGTAACAAAGCCGTTTGGGTTATTAGAATTAGATAGTATGATTAAGAAAATCCTGGGCTAGTCCACCTGCTTGTTTGAATTGTCTTTGTAAATAGTAAGTGCTTTCTGATAGATGCCTGATCGTGAGAGGCCAAGATCCGTGGCAAGTATACGACTGACGTCTTTAAGAGACAGGGATGTGTTGTCACGGTACCAGATTAGCAATTCTTCAATGTTTTCTCCTTCAGCTTTCAGTATAGCCCCCGGTTCGACGATTAGAACAAATTCACCTTTATATGTTTGGGAAGACGCTAAGTCAAGTAGTGAACTAATTGTTCCCTTCTGTAGGTCCTCATACGCCTTTGTCAGTTCTCTACCCCAAAAGGCATCGCGGTCTCCCATGATTTTATGAATATCAGTAAGAAGTCCTAGTATGCGTCGGGGGGATTCATAGAAAACTATGGGCCAGGCCAGGTCTTTGAGGGAAGTGAGGAGGGAACGTCGTTGTGATTTTTTGGAAGGCGCAAACCCGAGAAAAAGAAACTGGGTATCTCTAATTCCTGAAGCGGACAGGGCTGTTGTTACGGCTGATGCACCGGCAAGAGGAGTAACAACAATTCCGGCTTTATGGGCACGAGCCACAAGAACAGCGCCGGGATCGGAAATAGCAGGAGTACCAGCATCTGATACAAGGGCTATTGATTCGCCGTCTAGGAGCCTCTGAATAAGCTGGACTGATCGTTCAACCTCTTTTTCGCGGTAGTAGCTGATCAGTGGAGTGGATATCTCATAATAGTTCAGAAGCTTCTTGGTATGGCGGGTATCCTCGGCAGCAATAAGATCAACTTCACCAAGCACTCGTAGACAGCGCAGAGTGATATCTTCAAGATTGCCAATGGGGGTCGCTGCTACATAAAGGATGCCCGCCTGAGTGTTTGAAGGAATACTCATGGATTAGACTACTTCTCAGTTGTATCCTTTCCAGGAAGGATAAGATTTAGAAGGACTCCAGCAATTCCTGCGAGTCCAATTCCTTTAACAGTAAAAGCACCGGCAGAAAAACTCATACCTCCAATTCCGAGTACCATAATTAAAGAAATAATGGCAAGGTTCCTGGGTTCTGTAAGATCTTTCTGAGCACGAACAAGAGTGTTTAGACCAACAACTGTAATGGCACCGAAAAGAAGCAGCATAATACCACCCATTACCGGAGAAGGAATAGTTTGCAGCATAGCTCCTACTTTGCCGACAAAGGCGAGTACGATGGCCACAATAGCAGCCCATGTCATGATTGCAGGGTTAAAAGATTTTGTGAGGGTTACGGCACCGGTGACCTCGGAGTAAGTGGTATTTGGAGGGCCGCCTAAAAGAGCAGCAAGGCTGGTAGCAAGTCCATCTCCAAGCATGGTGCGATGAATTCCAGGATCTTTAACATAGTCTTTGTTTGTCACTGAGCCAATGGCTAATATATCACCGAAATGCTCGATTGCTGGGGCGATTGCTACGGGGACAATAAAGAAGATAGCCTCCAGATTCCACACGGGATAGGTAAAGGAGGGCATGGCAAACCAGGCAGCTTCACGAACCGGGGTGAGGTCAACTAGTCCGAAGGGAATAGAAATAAGGTATCCTGCAATAATACCGCAAAGAATTGGAATAAGTTTAAACATGCCACGACCGAGCAAAGACACAATAACAGTAACACAGAGTGATGTAGCTGATACAATCAGGGCTGTATTGCGGGGAACGAGTTCAAAGGAGCCATCTCCTGTCATACCAGTGGCCATGAAAACTGCAACGGGGGCAAGGATGAGACCAATAACCATAATAACTGGTCCAGTGACTATGGGAGGAAGGATTTTATGTAATATCTCTCCACCTTGAAAGTAGATTAGAATGGATAACAGGATATAGAAGACACCAGCAGCCATGAGACCGCACATGGTGCCACCAATTCCCCATGTTTGAACTCCATAGATGATGGGTGCTATAAATGCAAATGAAGAGGCTAGAAAGATAGGGACTTTCCCTTTTGTGACAATTTGAAAAAGGAGTGTTCCTGCACCGGCTGTAAAGAGAGCAACATTGGGGTTCAGGCCAGTGAGCAGTGGAACAAGAACGAGAGCACCGAGTGCAACAAAGAGCATTTGTGCACCAAGGATAATATCCTGGGGCCTGAAATCATAGTCACTATTGACGGGTTGTGTTTCCATGCGGGGAGAGTCTCCTATTATTTTATTGTGTAGATTAGACAGGTAGGTGGCTATTTGGTTCCAAATAATTTATCTCCGGCATCACCAAGACCGGGGAGGATATAACCATTTTCATTGAGTTTTTCATCAAGAGAAGCAGTGTATATGTCCACGTCAGGGTGAAGATCCTGTACTTTTTTTATCCCTTCTGGGGCGGAAACAAGAAATAATCCTTTTATCGAGGTGCAACCAGCCTCTTTTAGCAGTGCGATTGTTGCATTCAATGTTCCCCCGGTGGCAAGCATGGGATCAAGAATCAATGCAGTACGCTGTTCGATATTTTTTGCAAGTTTTACATAGTATTGGACAGGTTGAAGAGTTTTTTCATCGCGATAAAAACCGACAATGGAAACTTTTGCGGAGGGAATCAGGTCGAAGACACCATCCATCATTCCAAGCCCTGCCCTGAGGATGGGAACAAAGGTTATTTTCTTTCCCTTAATTGCTTCAACTTCTGCAGGACCCGCCCAGGTTTCAATGTTTTTGGATTCGGTTGGGAAGTCTTTGGTTGCTTCATAGCCAAGAAGTCTTGCTATTTCCGAGGCCAGAGCGCGAAAATCTTTTGTTGAGATGTCTTTTTCACGTAAAAGACCGACTTTATGACGAATGAGTGGATGATCTACTACATAAACAGCCATGGGAGCTCCTTTGTTTGGATAACTGGTACTGTCCATACATCGACGTATTTCTTTAACTCTATGTTGCAGAGGAAAAAGTCTCGCCTTTGAATCGACACTAATCGAAATGGAAGACAACTTATTGTTTAGAGATACATACAAAATAAATCGGTGAAACTCAATGAAAGGATGGCTCTATAAAAATAAAAATTACAAGAAGAAGGAAAAGAAAATGGTGTTGAAAGCAGATTGTCCCAACAATTCTTACTGAAATAAAAAGGGGAATCTGTTATTGTGACTACTTCAATGTATTATATACATTTTGTATTAAGTTTAAGATAAACTATTGTCATAATCTATATTAGGTACTGTTTTGGAAAAAGAAGCCTTTGTAACGATCCGAAAAAAGTTAAGTAGAACGCAGAAACAATTAGCAGAATTGCTTGGAGTATCACTGAAAGCAATTCACAGTTATGAACAGGGATGGCGAAAAATCCCGCTTCATATCGAGCGTCAGCTCTGGTTCCTTATCTATCAGAAAAAGAATCAAACGGGCAAAAAGCAGCAACCGTGCTGGGATCGAAAATCCTGCGAAATGAAGGAAGAATGTCCTGCGTGGGAATTTCAATGCGGGGATATGTGTTGGTTTGTCTGTGGTACGAAATGTGATTGTACTAAAGATATTGATGTGCGGGATAAAATGGAAATTTGTCGAAAGTGTAAAATATTGAAAACTTTGTTAAAATGAATATATGGGTGATTAAAGCCCTGTGAGAATTAATTTTCAATAATAATTGGGATATCACGCCCCGATGAATTTCCTAAAATCTCAGTCAGAACGATCTGGCTGGGATTTTTTTGTTTTAAATAAAGGAAAAGGGCACTTGGTACGTTCTAATACAATTGGGATAGGTGATCAGTAATAGTGCGAGATGCGTTGTAACAGCGAAGTATAAATGGCATACCAGGAAGGGAATGGCCAAGCGGAATAGCCAAGAATAAAGAGCAAAAAAAAAGTCCCCAACCAGAATGAATCTGATTGGGGACTTTTTTATATAAAAAAATCGGCGGTGACCTACTCTCCCACATAGTTGCCCATGCAGTACCATCGGCGCTA
>Ga0307988_1000882_pt1 | contig 18869 bp, 15 predicted proteins | sample EllFjometagen183_FD_203166 | JGI IMG/M metagenome (GOLD analysis project Ga0307988, IMG submission 203166) | Marine microbial communities from Ellis Fjord, Antarctic Ocean - #183 | ecosystem: Environmental > Aquatic > Marine > Unclassified | place: Southern Ocean | collected 2014-10-08 | reverse complement strand
CTAATACTAGAGTCTTTTATTCGGTGTATTAAGGAGCTGTTTTTTACACAAGGTATAACTTCTGGTATATTTATATAATTAACATGTAAATCTGTATTTTTTATATTTATATGTTGAGTCAGTTCTACTCCTGGAAGTAATAAAAATTTCCCAGCTTCTTCAAATTTCTTTTTTAACTCTAAATATGTTTTAAGCCGAACCAGAAGTTTTCCTTTTCCTTTTTTTATATCAACCCAATCTTTCCCGTAAGTTTTTAAATAATCATTAAATATCTTTTGGCTAACCTTAGGAGGCCATGTACCCTCACTAGAAAAAACTTCCCGCCATTCATCAGATTTTGAGGCAAAACGATTATGATCTGTTATGCTCAAAAAATCATAATCACGTTGTTTATACGCCATTATTGCCTGTTCAGGAAAGGCACGACCATCAGACCAATAAGAATGAGTATGTAGTTGACCTTTAAACCATTTTCCTTTGCTATATGCTGCATTTACTAAAGAAATAAAAGATAATGATATAATAATCATTCCTAAGTAAGTTTTTTTTATAAGAAACATAAAATATTACCTGTGTTAAATGATTTTATTTTTTTGTGTATTTATTATAGATATATAAATATACTTGAAAGATAACTTTTATTCAATCTACATATATTACTATTAGTTGCCATATATTGCTAATAGTTGCCATATATTGCTATTAGTTGCCATATATTGATAATCGTTATTATGTTCTATCTCAATTTTAATTAAAATTTCTTGATATGCATATTTTTTAATTACTAATGGATTGCTTTAAGTGCCAATACGAAATTTAACGGAGCACGGTTCCAAACCTGAATTGGAGTTTATATTTGAAAACAAAATATGGGAAACGATTGAATCCAAGTATGGTAAGACTAAAATGGATTTGGCAAATCTGGCGACGGCAGAAGTATTTAACATGCTGCATGACCGGGATGAAATCGGAGTTATCGCGGTTGACAGTTCACCACACACTATTATTCCAATTAATGAAAAGGCAAATCTTGATGGAGCTTACGATAAGATTATGAGTATTGGCTCTCAGGGCGGCGGTATTTTTGTTTATACCGGCATGATTGCCGGACTTAAAATGTTAATCAAAGCTAAGGCTGGAACTAAACATATCGTCTTGTTTGCCGATGCTGCCGATGCTGAAGAACCAGGCAGATATAAAGAATTATTAGCAAAATGCCAAAAATCTGGAATTACCGTAAGTGTAATGGCACTAGGCAGGGAAAGTGATTGCGACGCAAAATTTTTAATGGATGTAGCCAAGCGCGGTTATGGACAGATTTATTTCACGGTAAATGCCAGCGAACTACCGAGACTCTTTGCTCAGGATACTTTTGTCATCGCACGAAATTCTTTTGTTGAAGAAAATACTCAAGTAAATTTAACTGCCGGTATGCGAATGCTGAGCAATGACAACTTTGGTGGAAAGTTTTCATTTGGCGGCTTTAACCTTTGTTTCCTCAAACCAGGAGCCGAGGCAGGCGCAATAACTACAGATGAAAATTCCGCACCGGTTGTTGCTTTCCATCAAGTTGGAACTGGACGAGTCCTTTGTTATACTGGAGAAACAGATGGAGTTTACACAGGTGCTTTTGCCAATTGGGCACAAGCTGGAAACTTTTTAGGAAGCCTTGCACGCTGGACCAGTGGCAGCAAAAATACTAATAATGTTGGAGACAGCATGTTATTTACCCAAACGCTGCGTAATGGCGTTCATCGTATAACTTTGCATCTTGATCCTGATCGTAAAGTCGAACCGTTTAAAAAACTGCCGACATTGCTTTCAATGACTTCCCGGCACGGAATGCCTCCAAAATCAATTAAGTTAAAGATGCGCTGGGATGACTCAGATACGCTGGTTTGTGAGATGCCGCTTGACAGTACCCAAACCAATCTCACGACTGCTCATGTCGAGGGTTTTAAACCCCAAATGCTTGATCCTGTGAAGTTAATGTATTCTCCCGAATTCGAACCATCCAAAATGCTTGACAGTAAATATTCAATTCCACGCCTATCCACTTTGACCGGGGGCAAGGAACGCGCCAATCTGGAATCAATCTGGCAGGACATGCCGGTAACTGTACGGACACGTCCAATCGCTAAATGGCTGGTCTTAGCCGCCTTAATTATCCTCTTACTCGAAGTCCTTGAACACCGTACTGGAGTTATTTCAATGGTATTTGTCAACAACGCTATTAAAGCAAAAAAAACAAAATTAACAGAAAAAGATTCAGATCAAGCTACTCAAAAAGCTGTAAAACGACAGCGCAAAACTAAAAAGTCAAGTTCGGGAAAAGAAGTCAAACCATCAAAAGCTGAAGAAAAAATTCTCGAACCGCCAGAAAACAATAATATGTCAAATGCATTCCGGCGTGCCAAGGGTAAAACAAGGAAGTAAAAATTAAATTATTGCCTCCTGAAAATTAACCATCGGGCTGAAAGTCCGTTTTTTTGAGCAGAAACATTGCTTAATTGTATGCGTTTTGCTTGCTTTTTGATGATTTTGCCTATATACTAGAGAATAGACACGAAATCACTGTAAATAGGGAGAACACTTATGGCTAAAAAAGGCACTGCAAAAGGTAAAGGGTATGTTTTTAAACGTGGTAAAATATTCTATTTGCAATACGATGTCAACGGTAAACGATTCGTTCAATCCTTAAAAACTAAAATTGAAAAAGAGGCTCAGGATAAAGCAAAAGAAATTCTGGAACCAGCTCTTGCTGCAGACACAAAAGAAAAAGTCATGTTTAATGTTGCTAGTGCCAGAAAACTTCTCACCATAAAGTCAATAAAACTGTCTAAAGCCTGGGAATTATTTCTTGAGACTTCAACCAGACCGGATTCAGGACCAGCAACCTTAAATGGATATAAACGATTTTTTTTACGTTTCATACAATGGCTTGCAAAAAATTATCCAACAATACAAGACTTAGGAAAAATCACGGAAGAAATTGCTATTGAATATGCAGATTCTGTTTGGGCTCAAGGCGTATCTGGGACAACATTTAATAATCATATGCAGGCAATAAAATTAATTTTTAAACATTTGCAAAAAAAAGCTGGTTTGGATGAAAATCCATTACATTCAATTGGTAGAAAGGTTGAAAATAAAATTTCAAGGAAAGAATTTTCGGAAGCTCAAGTGCTTAAAATATTAAACTCCTTCAATGATCCTAAGCTCATTCTAAAGGACAAAGAAGAAATGGAAGTACTTTTTCATCTTGGAGCATGGACAGGCTTAAGACTAATAGATTGTGTATTAATGAAATGGGAAAATGTAAATTTGGAAAGGAATATTATATTTTGCGAACCGCATAAAACCAAAAGAGTCAAGAGAACTGTAAATGTTCCTATTCATCCTCTTTTGAGGGAGCAACTCAATAAAGCTTTAGAATGGAACAACGCTGAATATGTCATGCCTAAACTGGCTCAAAGATATCTTGGTCCGTCTTCTCCTATTTCATCGGAGGCAGCCACTGTTTTTAAGTTTATTGGGCTTGAGATAAGCAAAGAAGCTAAAAAAGGTCAACGGCGCAAAAAGAAGACAAATGTTTATGGTTTTCACTCCTTCCGGCATTCATTCGTTTCGTTTTGTGCTAAAGCAGGTGTTCCCATGCCAGTAGTACAATCAATTGTCGGACATGGGAGTCCTGCGGTAACTAGACATTATGTACATATTGGAGAAGGAGCCGCGCGACAAGCGATTAATGCTTTACCGCAAGGGAATACTTCAGGAAAAACAGATCATCAAAAACTTAAAATCATTTCTGACATATTGAATTCAAAAGCTGTTCTAACGAAAAGCGACAAGCAGATATTAGAGGCTCTTTCCTGTTAAAAATAAAAAACGACAGCATATTTAGTTATAATCATTCACAAAGATTAATGACTACTTTTAAAACCTTACGCATCCATTCTATATTATCCAGTTTTGAAACCTGCTTGTCTGATATATCATTAAAAGGCATTAAGTATATATTATCCTCTTCTGAGATAAATCTTTTGAGCTGTAAGCTATTGCTGTTTCTAAATTTTACAATTACAACATCATTGTTTTTAGGAAAATCTTTTACATTAACAACTAAACGTACTGAACCGGGGAAATGAGTATGGAAGTTGTCGTTGGAATCAACGATAGCAAAAACATTATTTATGGAATCATCCAAATATAATGAGGTAACTTGACATTGATTACGGTGAATAAAATTTTCAAAATCTTCCAGCACTGGATTAAATTTGATAATATCCTCGATTTTGAACATGGGGCATATATTGTTATTTTCATCACTAGCAATCTGTTTCTGCAAATTTTTACTTAAAAAGTTAGAATTGTGTGCTAAATCATCGCGCAAATGTTGTAGCTCCATAACATCGAATTCAAGAATTTCTGCAAGAGCTGTTACTTGTTCGTCAGATGGCACGGCTGTTGAACAAGTTTCCAAAAGCTGTAACTTTACAAGAGTAATTTTACTTAAATTAGCCAGTTTGGACATAGATAAGCCACGTGCCTTTCTGGAGCTCCTTATATATTCATTTGTTGGCGAACGCAATTCATACAGGCCAGAACGAATTCTGGCTAAAAGATCTCGCATTATAAAGGTTTGGTTACGGTTACGGTTGCAGTTTAATAGCTTGAATATTATATCTAATTGAGTTGTAGAAGGAGCTTGTGAGCTGTCTGTCCACTAAGCATTTGGCATGTTGCTGATGGTGAAACTTGTAAATATTTAGCCAAATCAGTCTGCCTTAACCCTACAGCTTGCAAACCATTTCTTATTAATGCTCCTAATTTTATTTTTGCTGATGTACGAGCCATTTATATCCCTCGATTATACTTTATTTATCTCTAGTTGGTTTTTGCTAGTTTTTGGGGGTTGGGGTTATTAACATAAATTAGGAGCTTTTTCCAGGTGGCTATGGCTTTTTGCTGTTTTGGGATGGTCATTTGGCTGCGGGCGATGGCGAGGCTCTTTTCTGAATTGTTTGTGTATTTGGCGTCTAACTTGGAATACCAGTAGTCACATAGTAATTTGAGCCGTTCGCGGCCTGTGTCGTAATCATTGTCGCCTAAATACTCTACCATGTCCGCTTCGAAGGTTTCGCTGTGGTAAGCGTCGTTTAAGATGTTATATATTGAGTCGGAGATTGCGGGGTAATTCGCACTTTCCTGGATAAATGGTAAAAGTATAGGCAGACTTTCGCTAATGTTGCCCTTGGCTATTTGCTGGAAGAAAGCGTAGTTCGCGGCTACAGGAGGAAAGTTTGGAAACTTCTTGAATGCTGATATTGAACTTTTATACATGATAGCATGCATTTTTTTAGTATAATTAGCTCCCGCGCAACGTCTGAGGAGTATTAGTTTTTCCGCACATTGTGTCAGGCTGTCATCTTCTTTGAATTCATATTGTTTATAGTTTACCAGATTGATTCTTTTGGTTTTGCACTTTTGTTCGAAATCATAGAATTTATTTCTGTTTGAAAAGTTGTTGACCTTTACAATAACAAAAGTTACAACTAAGATTACAAGCACTAAAATCAAAAATGAGTAAATGGTTTTCATAAGTTTTTCTCCTCAATACATATCTTTATTTTGTATTTACCAGTTTCAGGTTCTTTAGTTTGTGCGTGGCGCAGTGGGCTAACAAACTTACCAGTTGATGATGTTCGGAATCAGGAGAGCAACTTATTAGAAACTCGGCTTCTGGCATCAGACGCGCGTAACGACGGAGTAGAATATTGATGTTTGAACCGCTGAATGATGAACCGTTTATCATATAAATAGACATGCCGTTGACTGGCGGTGGAACGTCTATGCGGACAGGGTTTTCCAATTTAAGCTTAGTACTGGTGGAATTTGAAGCCGTCGGAAGCTTGGTTTCTAGTAAAGTCATTTCGGCGTAACTGCTCATGGTAATAATGAAAAAGATTAACAGCAGAAATACTACATCCGTCATGGCTGACATGCTTTGAGATTCTTCTATTGGTTTTAAGGGAGGCATTTTCATTGTTGAGCGCCTCCGGACCTTTCAGAGATAAGAGCAGATATTTGAACTTTATCGTAACCGGACTGGGCTATAGTGTCGAGGACTGTCGAAATATAACGATGCTTAGTAGTGCGGTCGCCGTTGATTATTATTGAGACATTCTCGTTACCCTTGGTTATGGAATATAATAAATCATCAAGTTTGTTTTTTACGTCGGTGATGGGCATAGTGTGAAAACCTACCTTAATTGTTCCATCTGAGGAAACATTAATCATCAGCCGTTCGGTCGGTAGAGACTTGATAGCAATACCTGAACTTACTTGAGGTAGAGTTATTTTGGAGTCGAGTTGTTCGCGGTCAAAACTGGCGGTGATAACGAAAAATATAATCAATAAAAAAATAATATCAATCATACTGGATAAAGACGCGCTTGAAATGCCGTCTGATCTTTTTGAAAGTTGATATTCTATTTTCATTTATTTTTCCATCAAGGTAGTCAGTATATCCTCAGCGTGTTCGTTGCTTTCCTGTAGGCGTTTTTCTAATAAATTGGTGCAGATGGTTGATGCTGCTAGAGCAGGAATGGCTATTACCAGACCTGCGGCGGTGGTGTAGAGGGCTTGTGAGATTGAGACCGCTAATACTGAAGCTTTTTCGGGGCCCATGGCTGTACCGAGCCCCATAAAGGCCGAGACCATGCCGGTAACGGTTCCGAGTAGTCCGAGCATCGGAGCGATGTTGCCACACATCTGTAAAGAGCCTATCTGGCGTTGTACGGCGCGTCCGGCTTTGCCGAGAGACTCGCCTGCGGATTCCATCATGACTTTTTCGCCTTTGTGGTAATTCTTGAACGCTCCACACAGAACACTGGCTATAACAGAATTATGTCCATCACAATGACTGTAGGCATCATTAAGATTCTTGTCCGAGATATAGTCTTGTACTGTAGTTATTAGCTTTTTGCTTCCAAAGTTACCTTTTCGCAATGCCAGGACAAGATACGCTATCAGGGCGATAGTGATGGTACTGGTCATAAACAAAGCCAGCCAAATTAGACCACCAAGAAAACCGCCGCTGAACACGACTTGGGTAAGAAACGAACCGCCAGACTGTGAAGCCTGGCTAGTTGTTTCAGTTTCTAATTCCTGCGCAAAAATTATTGCGGGCAAAAAGGTGTTTAAAACTATTAAAAGTTTTTTCATGATTTGCGACCTGCTTTTGAGTTAAATCATTTTTTCTAATTATTTTTTGTCCATTTCAAGTTGGTTAATGACTTTTGCCACTTTCTCTTTATAGAATTTTTCTGCTTTAGTTTTCGATATTTGCTGACGTTTTATTACAGATGGATTGTTATACTGCATATATTTTAAGGCAAAAATATATTTTTTAATCTCCTTTGAAGTTTTCGCTTTTTGAGCATCCTCAATTAATTGGTCAATAATCTTTCCGGTCTTCATTAGGCTTAACATTCTAGCTGACATTTCAGATATTTTATTGTCATTATTAGTTAAATTATTAAACAACCCTTGAGTAGCAAGAAACCAAAGACGTTGTAACTGTAAATAACCTTCTTCAAAATTGCTTTTAGTCATCTTTAGATAGCGAGAGACCTCGTTATTTAAAAACTGCTGCTGTTTTAAGCTTAATGCCTTTTTGCCTATGCCATATTGATTCCATAGCTCAATAGAGGCCTTTCTCTGTTCGATCTTATTGCCAGTTTGCAGTTTGTTTAAAAGCTTGTCGGCAGAATAACCAGAAAAACGTTCTCCCCTGTCTTCCGGTCTCAAGAAGGTCCGTCTTTTTGCTTTTTTAGATTTTGTTTCTGATTGAATATCTTCTACTTTATATGCTTCTTTTTTTTTTTGAGATTTTCGTTCATGTATAATATTTTCAGGAGATAATAAATCAACTAGAGGTTTGTTTTGCTTATCTACAGGTTGACCTAATGATGAACTTTTTATTGGCGACTTTGAATTTTGTTTTTCTGTTGCCAAAATTATGATAAATATTATCACAAGAATTATCAAAACAATCACAGAGTAAAATAATTTTTCCCTTTTCATATATTACCTAATTTTTTGGTTATTATAAAATTTATATATGTTATATGCTTTATGGTAAAGATATTTTTCTTTTTCATTGAGTTCTTTAACTTTAATATCTTTTAAAAATGAGCCATATTTAGCAGTATCGAAATATGATGTTTTGCAAAACCCCAATGAAATACAAAGTATAACAAACTTTTCGGTATTATTATTAGCATTGTCAAAAAGTTTCTTTACATATTCTTTTTTTATCTTGGGGTAAATAAAGCCGAAACCGTAAGAGTATTTATTAAAGCAATTTTCTAGTAATAATCTGTTGCTTGGAGAAATTAAACAAAACTCATTTAACATTGCTTGGAAAGTTTTATTTATTCCGTTACCTCTGACGATAGAAGCGATTTTTAATTGCTCTAATCGCTTTCGAGTTTTTTCAGAAAGTTTTTCTGTATTAAATGAACCTATACATGATAAAGCAATATCTGGGGGACTATTTTTTACAATAAAACTAAAAAATGCAACAATATAACCATTTCTTGTCTCTTTATCAGAAGTCTTCATCAGAATATCTAAACAAGTATCAATTTGTTTTTTACTAGGTTCTAGGCATGATAAAGTCCGCAATATATGCTTAGGAAAATCCATAATAATATCGTAAGGACCTCCTCCAGTACATTTTATTCTATGTTTCCCATCTGCAGAAAGATAGCCTTTTTTTTCTATTACTTTACGTTTTTCGGATTTTGCTAATTCAATAAATCTTTGATTATGAATAAAATTATTCAGACATATAACAAGAAACTCTTTGACCTTTTCTTTGTCACTTGGAGAATATTTCATGCAGGCAAGTTTATCAAGGGTATCATTGGCTTTTACCAACTTATTTTTAATCTGTAAACCTGAATTGCCTTTTAACAGGCTATCGTTTATATCTTTTTTTACAATAATCCAATATTCACTCGAAAATGTTTTGAAATGATGTGAATAGCGAGATGTAGCAAAACCTCTACTCGCTTTACATTGGAAAACAAACATTAACATAATAATAATAAATAGTCTTGAACATTTATTGTTTACCATCTTTTACCTCCTTTTGACCAGTCTACAGAGTCAAAATCTCCTTTTGAGTTTTTTATTGTAGTAGTTTCATAATAATAAGCAACGTATTCAGAATCCTCATCGTCACTTGCACATGATATATTGTGAGTATTTTGCTGGGTAGGATCAGTTTCTCCCGGATCCCACACTCCGTTTGAATTACTATCAACTTCATTTGAGTCAGGGACAGCGTCAATGTCAACATCATTAGCATAAGAGACATCAAATGTTTCTCTATGTTTTAATTCATGAGCAACGACTAAATGAAACCAATCAATTCCGGAACAACTCCCTGCATTTAACGTTCCATGACTAGTCGTTGCATTCCCACCATATATTTTATTAGAAGTACTATAAGCTGAAGATCCTATTTTAGTCCAACCTGCACCATTAATATACTCTCCCAGAAAATATAATACTTGAGTCTTGCCTGATTCAGAAATTGAATGATCATATTCAGCCTCTGAACTTCCTGCCGAAGTTTGTTGCCAAAAAACAAACCAACATGGTGGGGCAGCCGTAGATGGAGTTCCTCCGTTGACATTGACGGTAGGGGGAAAGAATACATCTGCTTTGACATAGACTCCTCTTTGATTTGTGGAATATTTGCGGTGGAAGTTATCTTCTCCATCATTACATGAAGCTTCTACTTCACCGTACGTATCACCAAACCAACTATTTGAAGCTCGAGCTAAGTCCGTATATGGAATTTTCATTGCTGTTCCTGATTTGACATTTCCTCCCGTCGGGTTCCATGCATCTGGAACGCCTGCCGGCATATCCCAATTCCAATCGTCACAGTCGCTAGAGGCTGTTGCATCGTAGGACATATTATTTTCCACACAAACCTTCCAAGCTTTCCCAGTTGCCGTATCTTTAAAATAATTAATCCATAGCTCATATACATCTACATCCATCACGTCTGATTCAAAAAATTCAATATTATTAATTTTTACAGACACATGAATTGGAGTTGTGAACATGTGATTGGCTTGGCTGGGTGAATTTGCGACATCATCAGATATAACTGTATAATTGATGGAATTTGCAGAAGACACTTCATTTGCATTCCAATTCGTAAGATTCGCTCTTTGGAAATAAAATGTGAATGTTTTAGAAGGATTATTCGTCACACCCTCTATCTTTGCTGTGTAAGTGAGAGTTCTTCCTTCCATACATTCCGTTAAATTGGTCAGAGACCCATCATTGACTTGTCCAGTTGCCGTTTCAATATATAGTTTAAGTTCTCCAACATATACTTTTATATCTTTTCGATGTCCTGCAGTATTACATAATCCTGCAGAGCAAGCACAGCCCTGAACAGATACAGTATGCATTCCTAGAGTGCTCGACTGGAAAGTATAAGTTTCGCCAGTACCTTGTAGTTGTCCACCTACAAACCATTTAGGGTAGCCTGTTGGCCAAGTATCTCCTGGATTTGGAGTTGCTTTCAATTGTCGTTGAGAGCCTTTTTGTACATATGTCACATAATCTCCATTGTCAACTTGAGATTCCTGAAAACTGCCGCTACCATCATCGAAGATTTTATCAACTGTTACCGCCACGATGTTTATAGCTTTTGAATATGAGCTTCCACAAAATGCTACGACAGAGTATGTCCCTATTGTTGCCGGGTCGAACGAATACGTAACACTACCGGCAGTTCCAACAACAGTTCCATCTAGCTTCCAGGTAGGAAAAGAAACCGGCCAGGAACCAGATGGACTAGAGCTTGCTGTAACATTAAATGCGCTGGCCCCCACGGGAACATAAAGAGTCTCACTTGCTCCCGGAGAATTAGTCGTACTGGTGACAGTTGTTGTACTATATGTTGCTGAAACAGAGGCAACTTCTACAACTATAACATTGGCTGTCTTGACATTTCCACAAGTCGCGGTAACCGTCTTATAGTCAGTCGATGATGTAGATGCTGTATTGAAAGTCACTGCCTTCGTTTCGCCAGTACCACTTGCTCCAGAACTGCCTCCCCAAGTAGGTTGACCAGTTGGCCAAGTACCAGTTGGGTTAGGAATTGCTTTGAATGTAAGCGAAGCCCCTCTTGCAACATACAAGGTTCCACTAACATCATTCCATGTACCGATAGGTTGTTCGTATTGAAGAGAACAAACCTCGACAACTACTACTTTTATAGCTTTCGAGTGCGAACTTCCACAAAACGCTGCTACAGTATATGTTCCAGCTGTTGTAGGATCAAATGAATATGTTACGCTACCGACAGTGCCAGATGAAGTGCCATTTACTTTCCAAGTAGGAAAGTCAGTCGGCCAAGTACCCAATGGACTAGGGCTTGCTGTAACATTAAAAGCACTTGAGTCTCTAGCTACATATATAGTCTCATTAGCTCCCGGAGAATCTGTTGTACTAGTGACACTTTCAGCTGAAACCGATGCAACTTCAACAACTACGATTTTTAGGGCTTTTGAATATGAACTTCCACAAGACGCTGCAACTGTATATGTTCCAGCCGTTGTAGGATTGAATGAATATGTCGCACTACCATCAGTTCCTGCAGCGGTGCCATTTAATTTCCATGTAGGATATCCGCTCGGCCAGGAGCCAGATGGGCTAGGATTTGCTGTAACATTAAAGGCACTTGCGCCCTTGGGAACATATAAAGTTTCACTGGCACCTGGAGAATTAGTCGTACTGGTGACAGTTGTTGTACTATATGTTGCTGAAACTGATGCAACTTCAACAACTATAATATTTGCTGTCTTTACATTTCCGCAAGTAGCAGTAACTGTTTTGTAATCGTTGGAGGATGTAGATGCTGTATTAAAAGTTACGGACGTTGTTTCGCCAGAACCACTTGCTCCTGAACTGCCTCCCCAAGTAGGTTGACCCGTTGGCCAGATATTGGTCGGATTAGGAATCGCTTTGAATGCAAGTGAATTTCCCCTTGCCACATACAGGGTTCCACTAACATTATTCCATGTGTCGCTAGGTTGTTCATATTGAAGAGAACCAACCTCGACAACTATTACTTTTATAGCTTTTGAATATGAACCTCCACAAAACGCTGCAACAGTATATGTTCCGGCTGTCGTTGGATTGAATGAATATGTCGCACTACCGGCTGTACCGGATGGGGTACCATTTACTTTCCAAGTAGGAAAAGATGTTGGCCATGAGCCAGCTGGATATGGGCTTGCTGTAACATTAAAGGCACTTGAATCTCTAGCTACATATAGAGTTTCACTAGCACCCGGAGAATCCGTCGTGCTGGTGATAGTTCCAGCAGAAACAGAAGCTACTTTAATATATCGAACAGGAGCGCTTACTCCCCTTGATCCGGCACTATTTCTAGCTGCAGAAACAGTATAACTTCCAGCTTCTAAACCTGAACCGGATGGTGGAAAAGTATAACTTGAACTACTACCGCTATAAACTCCGCCATTTGGTGAATATTTCCACATGCCGCTCGGAGCTGTAATGCCGTTAATCTTGTAAATGAAATTTTTATTTCCCCCATATTCAACATTTGCAGAGCTCGGGTCAATAGATGGGTTACAAGTAGCTGAACCACTGCCGGAAACACTCCAGTCAACCAGAGATCCTCCCGTTCCACCAGGTTTATACATCTTTCCGCTAATTGTTACTCCAAATGCAGTTGCCGCATCAATAAATACTGTTGTTACATCCGTAATCGTCTCACAACTGGCACTGTGGCCCCCCGACTTATACCAACCGTTGTAACCGGATATTGAAAAATGGTCTGTAAAGACCCATCCGTTTGTTGGGCTTGCACTAATGGTATATGACGAGTCAGTTGCATTGGAAAAAGAAACAGAATCACTAGTATGATCACCATGAACATAGCCTGTTTTGGATTCCGCACAAAGCAACATCGGCAATAACAGCATAGTTACTGCTAGCATTTTAACAATCATTTTCATTTCAACTTTTCCTCTTTTGATTATTATATTGTTTTAATCTAAATTCTCTTCAGGTAGGTTCCGTATCGTCGCCCGGTCAATTAATTTATTTCTTGTTTTCTGTACAAAATTTGTTACAGGAGAAAAGTTCTTTAATAAGGACTAGTATTTTTCTCATTTTTTACAACCATTTTTTTTAGTTGAAATACGTTTGTTTTTTTTCTTTAATAGTGGTTCTGTCCATTTCAAACGAAGTATAGCATCTTGCTGTCCTTGATTCGCGGCTAGTCGAAAGAGTTCTACAGCTTTTTTAAGATTTTTAGCTACTCCACGACCTTTTTGATATGCCATACCTAAAGTGAATTGACCAGCGGCATTTCCTGCTTCTGAAGATTCCTTTGCCAACTCTATTCCTTTAGCAATATTTTTACGGCTGCCTAAGTAATATGAAGCAAGATATGCTTTGGCTTCAATGCTACCATTATCATTTGCTTTTTGCAGCCAAACTATAGCGGCTTTAGCATCCCGCTTTACGCCTTTACCTTTAAAGAGACTGAGGGCAACTGCCGCTTGAGCGTCAGCATAACCGTTATTTGCTGATTTTAATAACCATTCAAAAGCTATTTCTCGTTTATGTTTTGCATTTTGAGTGCATACCCCAGCAATATATTGTGCCTCAGCATCGCCAGCATCGGCTTTCGTTTGGATTACTTTTAACACCAGATTATAATACTTTCTTGCCTTTCTTTTATCCTTCACTATCCCTTTGCGACTTTCAAAATAATAATTTGCCAGCATAAAACAGGCTTTTGTGTAATACTTCTCTGTTCCTTTTTTTTCTATGACCTTTTTCAAACAAGCTTCTACAATTAAATATTTACCAGTTCTATCATAATTAACTGCATTCTGAAAATATTGTTTTGTTATATTGAGCTTTTTAAAGTTTATCGTTGCCGATTTCTCTTTCCCATAGCTATTAACATTTAATACAAATAATGATATTGCAACAAATGTCACTAAACTATTCTTAATAATCATTTTCAATAATTCCTTTATTTACTTTTTCGTCTCTTTATATATTTTCTCAATATCCTGATTAAATGATTTAGAATCTATTTGGATAGGAATATTTGGCAAAGTTAATTGCAAATTTTTGAATTCAGGAGACTTCTTAATATTTTTTTTCTCTTTGTTTTGTGTGAAATACGGGGCGGAGATAATAACCTTTGCCATATATTTACTATTAGGAGTTGGTTGAAGTTTTTTGTCATTACGTTTACGACTAACACGAATTTGGTTTGGAACAGGAATAAACCAAATGCGACTGACTCCAGGAGGTATTATATCATATTTATTTGTATTATTAGATTTATTTGCTGGCATCAGTTGCGGTCTTGGAGATACATTTCTACCTTCTTTATTTATCAATCTAACACGAAAGTGATAATATATTTTACTATGTAGAACAAGTACAAGATTTTTATCTAAATTGGAATTAATAAGCTCTATACGAAAACCTACTGTTATCCCATCATTGGTTGTGACAGATTCTGCACGGACAGTAATATCTTTATTTTTAGACATAACGACTCCTGCTTTCTCTCCTTTTCGATTTACTTGTTCAGCAAAGCAACAGCCAAGTGACAGAATAAAAGCAAAGATAATCGATAATGCAATATTTTTGTTATTGTAAATCATAATAAAACTCCTGTTTTATTTTTTATAAAGTCCACGCTGGATTTTGAGCTGCAGCATGTGCAATAAGTGCAGTGCGTCTAGGATACAATACCGAAAATTCTGCAGACGTAGTAGGACCAGCATGATCTGTCACGATTGATGCATTCCATTGTGTAACACAATTATCATCGAATGAATCAAGAGCATTCTCATAACTTGTCAAGTCTAATATTTCCGTCTTAGCCTTCGCTGGTGTATCGCATGAACTACTATCATATTCTACTGATAGTGACTCAACAGCAGTTTTGAATGTATTAAATAATGGATTATTTAATGTTTCCCAAGAATCAGAATGGACTTTTTCATGTGCATCAATAGCAGCTATCATAAACCAAAGACTACCAGCTCTTGTAGTAAGATCGGAATGCATTTGCCGATAGATAGCTTGGGAAGTACATGCTGCTACAGTTGCTTCATTGACACCTGAAAGCATGCGCGAACCTTGTCCAATTTGGGATGTGGCTGAGGTTACTTTACTCTTCCAGGTATGAGTAAGATGGGTAAAATATGCTGTTATATTTGTCACAGTAAGAGAAGGTTCTGTAACTCCCGCGTTACCAGTGCCGGTCGGAGCTTGATACACATAATTATAGGTAACACTTGAAACGCTAGTAGCCGTGGTAAGAGACACAACATCATAATCAGAAGATTCAACTGGTGTTTGAGTACTAAGCTTCGCAGTAATATTTTTGTCTTTTCCTACATGATTAGCAAACTTTGCTGTCGCAGTTAGTCCTGAGATACTTTCAAAGCCCGCATCTCCAGCCCAAGTTATACTCGCTCCCGCAGGTAAGCCTGCACCTGCGGTAAGAGTTGCAGTTACTACTTGAGAACAAGATGCATGATTGCAATATACATCTTCTAACCCTGTAATTGATTCCACCTGAACAACAGTAACAGTTACACTTTTAGTTGAAGTTCCACATTCTGCTGTAACAGTAAAAACATCTCCTCCTTCAGAGGTGTCCATGCTTACAACATCTACGTCATCACTTGCTCCTAGAAAATGTGATGCAATTATCCATGTACCCGAACAACTCCAATCTGGGTTACTATCCGGCCACGCTCCAGGAGGATCTGGTATAGCTTTTAACGAAAGACCCGCATCAATAATAACAAATAAAGTTGTCGCATCGGCATATCCTCCTCCGCCAACACTAGCTTGAACCTTATCTACTTTGACATATCGAGCCGTGGCACTTACTCCCCTTGCGCCGGCACTGTTTCTCGCTGCGGAAACAGTATAGCTTCCAGCTGCTAAAGAACCGGAGGGCGGGAAAGTATAACTTGAACTACTTCCGCTGTAATCTCCGCCATTTGGTGAATATTTCCACATGCCACTCGGTGCGGTACTATCGTTAACCATATAAATAAAGTCTTCATTATCACCATAAGCAATATTAGCAGATGACGGGGAAATTGACGGATTACAAGCACCTGAGCCACTACCGGAAACACTCCAGGCAACCAGATATCCTCCTGTCCCTCCAGGTTTATACATCTTTCCACTTATTGTTATACCAAATGCGGTTGCCGCATCAATCCATACTGTTGTTACATCCGTAATTGTCTCACAACTAGCACTGTGTCCCCCCGACTCATACCAACCGTTATAACCGGATACTGAAAAATCATCAGTAAATACCCAGCCGCCTGTTGGGCTTGCACTGATAGTATATGACGAGTCTGTTGCATTGGAAAAAGAAACAGAATCACTAGTATGATCTCCATGAACATAGCCTGTTTTAGATTCCGCGCAAAGCAACATCGGTAATAACAACATAGTTACTGCTAGCATTTTAACAATCATTTTCATTTCAACTTTTCCTCTTTTGTTTATTATTATATTGTTTTAATCTAAGTTCAATTCTTTTTAGATAAATTCCGTTAGGATAAATTCGACGATATTTTCTTGCGTATTTATTTGCTAACTTGTAGTCAGCAAATAAATTTGTAACAACCAAATAGAACATTGATGCTTCCGCGTATTTAGATTTCTTATTTTCTTTTGTACATCTTTCAAATAATTCGTTAGCTAGTTCTCTATTTTTTGAATTTGATTGTAAGGTGATCCAAGCCAAATTATACATAGCTCTTGCTTTTAGTGGAGTCTTTGCCAAAGTTTTATCTTTTATTACTTTACTATAAAGATTCGCGACATGTTTGAAATTACATTTTGGTAACATTCTTAAACAATCAGCTTCTCCCATAATCGCAATTGCTAGACAAGTAGGGCTAATGCCACGTTTTTTCTGTAAATCTTTCCAATATTTCAACGTATCCTCAAATCGTTCTTCTAGATGATAGAATTCACCAACTATTACATCTAATTTTTCTTTGCCAGACAAACCTTTATGCTCAATAGAATCCGTAATAAAGAAACCTTGTTTACAAGCAATCTTTACTCGTTTAAGAAGATTAGGGAAATTTTCAGCCTCTAACCAACGGATATTTGCATCTAATTCTCCACCTTTAACCCATAATTCTTTTGCCGCCGCAAAATCTGAATTCATAAATTTACATAATCCCAGAACGAAGAAACAATTCTTTTCTTTATCAGAAACGTACCAAGATGGAGATGAAGCTGTATTGTATAACTTTAATGGGTCTTCTTTGTGGTAGACTGTGCGCCGCCATTTGTTCAAGGTTGTTGGCTTCTGAGTTGCATTGGTTTGAGTTTTTAAGTCGTTAGACATAGGCGCGTAAAGGCTCATGGCATTGCGTTTTTCCCTGGCTTGCTTGAACCAGGTTAAGGCTTTGGTATAATACTTTTCGGCATTTTTAGCATCCCATTCTTTTTCTAATGAAATCTTACCTAATAACATTAAGGCTTCGCCGCGATATAAGCCCTCGAGATTTGATTTGATGAATTTCTCAAGTTGTTCTTTGGCTTCTTTTATGGCTTTTTTCAGGTTTTGGGTCGGGTTCTTTAATAATAATTGTGCTTTTAGATAACCAGCCGCCGCCGCGAATTGGCTTTCGGGATCGCTTTCTTCTATTTCTTCACATAGTTTTATCGCTTCGTTGAAATAACGGGGAGCTTTTGAACGCTTCACAATTCTTTGCAGACGACGGAGCTTCACGTATGACGCGTAAGTTGCGCCAAACTTCTTGCTTAACTGTACTTCCTCTATTTCCAGAGCTAAATGATCGGCTTGGTCTCGTAAGGCTCGCCAAGTGCTTTCCGTGTCTAAAGCTTTACTGCCCTGCCCAATCGCGCCGCCGCTGGAAGCAGACTCATTTATATGTTTAGCAAGAATCTTGTTAACGTTCTTTAGATAGGCTTGAGCGCGTTCTGTTTCAGAGAGGTCAAGCAGGATTTCAGCGTATTTCATGCAGCTAAAAGCTCGTTCATAATCACGCTTGCGTCTTTCAGCCCAGTTCAACAACATTAATGCGCCTGGTAAATCTTTTTTGAGAGCTTTTATATGGGCGTTTTCGAGCAGGCAGCGCAAATACGGGATAGCGACTTTTGCGGGCAGTCGGTCAAATCCTGACGGACTTGAGAATTTACTCAAAACTTTTTCAGCTTTTTTCAAATCTCCTTCCTGCCGATAATACCTCGCCAATTGCGCCGTAGCGGTACAAGCAACAGCCTTGTCCTTATCCTTAGTAAGTTTAGTAAGTGTCTTCAGGTTAATTCCAGAATCATCCCCGGCAATCAAAGCAGAATTCAAAGAAATAAAACAAACCATCACTACAATCATCAACACGCGTCTAACAAACATTACTTCCCCTTTTCATTTTTTATAAATAAATAATTCTAATGTAGTTTACTACCTTTCTCGGTTGTGCTCTACATTTTTATAATATTTTTAAATTTAAGTTTATGAAGCAATTAAGCTTATCCTCTCCGAAATGATCCATGATCAGTTTGGTACAATAATCAAAGTTTTGGTTAAAAGCAAGAAAAAAAGCAGAAAATTTTTAAAATTAATATATTATTATCTAATAAAAAGTTAAGTTAGAGGTGAAATACCTTATTACAGAATTAGGGGAACTCGAAGCATCTTAAAAAATCTTACTTCCATTAATTTCCCATGAGGATACTTACATATGCCTTACTGTGAT
>Ga0307988_1000881_pt1 | contig 18875 bp, 19 predicted proteins | sample EllFjometagen183_FD_203166 | JGI IMG/M metagenome (GOLD analysis project Ga0307988, IMG submission 203166) | Marine microbial communities from Ellis Fjord, Antarctic Ocean - #183 | ecosystem: Environmental > Aquatic > Marine > Unclassified | place: Southern Ocean | collected 2014-10-08 | reverse complement strand
CCTGCAATTTAGCAGTTATTTCACCAATTTCTTCTTCCACCATTGGAAAAAGCCGACTTTGAATGTTAAAGTATATCTCTGATAGATTGTTCATACTTACCTCTTAGTTAACGTTTGAGGTTAATATGAACTTTCTATCTGTATATTTCAACTCAATTTAATTAAATACTTTTGAAATTAGCTCAACAAAGCGAAATATGTAATCGGTGATGGGACAAAAAGCTGGCTTAGCGGTATCGTTAGGGAAACTTCATATCGTTTGGAACTTGACTGCACAATGGCGCATCCACTATCCAATTGTTCAAAGTCAGTAATGGCAGGTGTATAATGAAAAGATCTGAAATCAACAATTACCTGAAGGAAGCTAAAATTTTTCTTAGTAAGAATAATTTTTTATTGCCTCCATGGGCATTTTGGTCTCCAAATGACTGGCAAAACAAGGGTGATGAATGTAAAGAAATCGAAGAATGCCTACTTGGCTGGGACATAACAGATTTTGGAAGCGACGATTACGAAAAAATTGGTTTATTCCTGTTTACACTAAGAAACGGTAAATACAAAAGTTCTGAATTTGACAAAACTTATGCTGAAAAAATAATGATAGTCAAGGAAAATCAAGTTACACCAACTCATTTTCACTGGAAAAAGACAGAAGATATTATTAATAGAGGACCGGGTGTTTTAAAGATTCAGCTTTGGATGTCTTCAAAAGATGAAAAACTTTCGGAAGAATCATTTAATATAAGCATAGATGGTGTTAATCTATGTATTAAAGGTGGAGACTATGTGGAACTTAATCCTGGGGAGAGCATTACTTTGAGACCATTTATGTATCATAATTTTTATGCGGAAAGAGAAATGACTCTTGTAGGAGAAGTTTCGAGTGTTAATGATGATAAAAATGATAACAGATTTCTCAATCCTGCTGGACGTTTTCCTGAAATAGTGGAGGATGAAGAAGCTTTACATCCCTTATGTAATGAATATCCTTAAAAAAATCGAGCCAATAATGAATATAAGATTAATAACAGGATTTGACGGTAGTTGCCCACATTGCGCTGAAGAAGTCAAAAGAGATGCTGATAATAAATTCACAGTATTTCCTGGGTATCTTCAAGATGGTTCATGCAGATTTTACATAAGGATTGAAAATTCAGAGAAGCAAAGTGCTTCTGTTGAAATTATCGCAGATTGGCAGATCGAAAAACTCATGGCTCACCATGACCATGGATACATAAAGTTTTCTGAAGAAGAATGGCAATTCATTCCCGGGGTAAAAATAGGTGGAAGCAAAATTAAATATTCATTAGATGTCCCTCCAGGTATAAGTGAACTAGCTCTGTCTCCAGAATATAATTATGAAACATGCGAAAAATTTATAAACAAATTAGATAACAATGGAGTAAAAACTACAGTTATTGGTCAAAGTGAAGAAGGTCGTGATATATGGATGATTGAATTTCCTTCCACAGCACCAAAAACTGAAAACTTTTTTATTCAAGCAAGAGATCATGCCTACGAAACTGCCGGATCTTTTTGCGTAGAAGGTATTGTTGAACTCCTCAACTCTGATGAAATGATTGCTAGATACTTGCGTAGTAAATTCAGTTTCTATATCGTAGCAATGACTAACCCCGATGGTGTTTACAATGGCATGAGCCGTTTAAGCAGAGATAAAGGTGCTGATATGAACAGAGTCTTTACCGAAGCTGACAAAGCTCATGATACCCTTAAGAGTTCTATAGATAGAATTGCACCCAAAGTACATATGAATATTCACAATTGGACTCACAAATTTATTGATGGTCTGCTCGTCAATGATGAAACAATTAAAGAAAAAATATTAAATCTCTTCCCTGCTGATTCAGCACATTATAAAAAGTGGCTGGTTGAAACTCATGCTGATTATCTCAAAAATAATAATCTTAGTGCAACTCCAAAGGAATGCATAAGCTGGAAAAATTACTGTAAGGAAAAATTTGGAGCATACGGAGTAAATTTTGAATTCCCTTGGTTCGGGCTTAATACAAGTGACATGAGAGAGAAAGGGAAGCGGGCTTTAATTTCATTCGGACTAGCTGTAGCAGAGGAAATGGATCTGTAATTATGAAATATGAAGGAAAACTATTGAATGGACAATTTGTCTGTATCGAAGTATTGGGAGATATAATTTCTGATATTTCGGAAATCCCAGAAGATAATACATTGCCAATGTTATTGCCCCCTCTGGTTGATTTACAACAAAATGGCGCGTTGGGTACATATTTTAGTAATTTTTGTGATAAAAACCCAGATGAATTAAATAAAATTGCTGATTTCCTTCGTAAGCATGGATTAGGGAAAGTACAGCTTACTCTCACCAGTGCTTCGATTGAAACACTTAAAAAATCCCTATCTGCAATTAATCAAAAATTATCTGTTGAGCCAGAACTGGAATCTTTATTTTATGGAATTTTTCATGAAGGGATCTTTGTTTCTCCTCGTGACGGTTGGCGGGGAGCACATCCCTTAGAAGATATTATTGCACCAGATTATGAATTGTTTAAAAGATTAAATGATGCTTCAGGCGATAGAATCAAAACTGTGAATATCGCTCCAGAAGAACTAGGTGGACTTGATTTTATTTCAAAAGCAGTTAATGATGGCTTCAAGGTGGCTTTGGGACATTGCTGCCCTAATAATGAAATAGTTAAAGAAGCAGTAAAGCGGGGAGCTTCACTACTTACGCATTTCGGTAATGGAGCTGCTCCAACGATACATCGCTTTGAAAACCCTTTTTGGAGTTTTTTGAACGAACCAGCTTTAAAAACTGGACTTATCTGTGATGGATTTCATCTCCCACCCGAAGTCGTCGGTACTGCATTAAAATGTAAAGGAGCAGAAAACTGCTTCGTTGTATCTGATGCCAGTGGTTATTCAGGTTGTGCTCCAGGTTTTTACAAAAGAGACAAAAACCGCTCTTTTGAAATCAGAGATGATGGTTTTCTGCATTTAGCCGGACAGGAAATATTAATGGGAGCCTGGTTTCAACTTGACCGCGGAGTAGAATTTCTAGTAAATAATTTAGATATGACATTAGCAGAAGCATGGCGTCAATGTAGCGAAATACCAGCAAAAATAGCAGGAATCAATATTCCTGAATTCAAAGTTGGAGAAAAAGCAGAATTTGTTATCGCTAGGTGGCAGAGTAGATTAATAATTGAACAAACTATTTTTAACGGGAAAATATATAAAAATGATGTATAGTGAAATTACTCCTGATATATATCGGATTGATGATTGTTGCATAAGCTACATGATAAAAGATAAAAACAACGCTATCATTATAGATTTTGGTTCAGGAAAGATATTTGACTGCCTAAGTGAATTAGGCATTGATAATATCTCCGCAGTATTTATTACCGTTCCTCAAAGAAACCATTGCCAGGGATTACACTTACTGCCTGATGATGTACCAATATATTTCCCTGAAGGAACGAGTGAGTTAATTGAAAGGCGATGCCCTAAAGCGGGAAACCCTGTTATAAATGACCTGTTCCCTGGAGTGTATGAATTACCGTGGAATGTACCAAAATATAATGATATGCCCGCAAAATATACTTTTGGTAAATTCACAATTATTCCAATGCAAGTCGGTGGATTTACTGAACTGCAAACGGCATATATGCTGGATTTTAATAATAGCAGATTTTGTTTTTGCGGGGATGCTCTTGCCGCTCCTGGAAAGATTCACGCTGCGTACAATTTTGAACATATGCACCACACCGGAACTGGCCAATATCGCGGAGTCGAAGCTCTGCGTTTGATAAGAATAGAGCGTCCAGAGTTGCTTTTGCCATCACATGGTGAAATAATTAATGGTGATATTTATGCAGTTCTAAGCCAAACAATGAAAGTTTTAACAGAACTTGCCGAAGTATATGAAACTAATTGCCCTGGAGTACCGACTTCTAAACTTATTCCTGTTCAAGTTGGTAAATTCAAACGTCTATCCAAAAATATTTATATGCGAGGAAACTCCTATCTGATAATATCAAAAACTCGCGAAGTAATGCTGATTGATTTTTATGCTGCCGATAAAAATTTCATAAATGAGTTCATTAGTGATTTTAAAGAAACCTTTCCTAATCATAAAGTTAGCTGTATTTTAATTTCACATTATCATTATGACCATTGGTATGGAATAAATGAAATGCGTGATATTTTCCCAATAAAAACTGGCTGTTGTAAATTTATGGCGGATTCACTGAGTAATCCTACAGCATATCAACGTCCATTTCAGAATTGGCCGGGAATCAAAATAGATATGCAATTTAAAGATGGTCAAAATTTTGACTGGAATGAATACAATTTAACTGCATACGAATTTCCAGGGCAAACCAATTTCCATAGTGGATATAGTTCACAAATAGACGGCAAGAAGGTCTTTTTTACTGGTGATAATTTTTATCCGACTCAACAATATGGCGGAACTGGAGGGTTAAGTTCATTTAATGGTGGAGATTTGATCGATGGCTGGCCTCGTTCAATCAAACTAATGTTAAAAATCAATCCCGACTGGGTATTGGCAAGTCATTCGCATCCATTTTTATTCAACGCTGAAGACTTCAAAGCCAGATTAAACTGGACTAATAGTGCTGCTAAAGCTATGCAAAATATTTCAGATGAAGACGACTTTCAGCTTTGTTTCAGTCAACAGCTATTCACAACATATCCTTATTCACAATTAAAGAATGATAGCTTGCAAGTCGTCTTTACCGCAATAAACCCTACAGCTAAGGCAATGAATATCACAGTAAAGCCTGTTGTTCCAAAAGGAGTCAAACTCAATAAAGAAGAGTCTAAATTGAACATTGAAGCATTTAAAGAAAAAGCAACAACATTTACTTTTGCGTGTTCCTTGAAGAACAACGAGGTCGCCATGATAACTTTTGATATCACACGTGACGGTAAATATTTAGGACAAATCGCAGAATGTTTTTTCTGCTAATAAATTTTTATTAATTTGACACAAATTTAAATATCATCAAAATCGCATTAATGAAAAAACATGTAAAATGTCGTTATATATTTCCGTTAGTATTTTGACAATTCAAGGTCAACCGCTGTGAGCTTTCAGCCGCTAGGCATGCCAAGTTTGAGCTCAGGATTTTTCAAAAAATCAGAATAAAGGAGCGAATAGTTTGAACTATAGTTAGTTCTGAAATCGATATTTATTGCAATAACTTATAAATAATTCTATTATATTAAATTGATATATAGCCGTAAGTTATTTAAATGGGTGTTGTTAACAATCAAATGCTTTTAGATAAGCTTCGGCTTCAGCTTTATTTTTTGCCTGACACGATATAACCATACGGCCTGAAGAACCATATTTATTCCATAATTCAACAGCTTCTTCAGGTGTCGCAGCTCCAAAACAAATTCCTTTACCGCGTCTGGTGATATCTTCATACAGGCTTATCCAATCTCTTCCTTCTGTTCCAGCACCAGGAACCCATTGGATAATTCCTATTTTATCTATTCCGCAAATTGATTCAAGGTGTGTTAGATTTCCTATGCCGTCCAAATGGTATTCGACCGCGTCCAAGCGTGCAATTTCCTGTTTAAGATACGGCAATCCAAATTCATCAAAATGTTCTTTGCCAATTGAGAATGCCGCATCGCTCTGGGGGACTCCAGCTATTCCATCACTGTAAAAGCCATGTCTGGTCACGGAGCCATATTTGTCATATTCCATGAGCTTTGAATTTTCAAGATGGAATTCATCAAATACTTTCTGCATTTCACGCATGGCATGATGGACTCCTTCAGGATTATCAAAAAAATCCATCATGAATTCAGTTGTGCCGCGAAGTCCGCTAAGTTGGTCAAGATTTCCTCCTGGAAGACCTTCTCCGAAAATAATTTTCCCTGCAAGTTTGCGTTTCATTGTTTCCAAAAGAGAAACCCATTTTTTCTTTAATGCCAAGCGTAAGCAATCGGCGGATACATGACAGCGTTGTTTGAAAATGAAATATTAACAGGAATTTTTATTTTTGGAGCGGTTTCCAATTTTGTGGCAAGAGTTCGGCAAGCTTCTTGTGCGGATGAGAATTGATCCTGCTCAAAACATCTTTGAGGTATTCAAAAGGATTGATTTTATTAGCTTTACAGGTGGCGATCAGGCTCATAAAAATGGCCGCAGTTTCACCGCCGCGCTCGCTACCGACAAAAAGAAAGTTCTTTTTCGATAAGGTTACTGGGCGAATAAATTGCTCCGCCAGATTATTATCTGGTTTGAAACGCAACTCAGAAAGGTAATTAGGAAGTATATCTTTATGATTTTTCGTATAAGTTATTGCCTTACCTAAAGGGGATTTCGGCATGGCATGGGTTCGGGATATTTCCCTGAACAAGCGCTTGAATACCCGATTGGCACGTTTTTGACGCAGGGCAAGTTTATCTTCATCAGAAACTGTATCCGGCATCGCCGCGATATTGTGTTCGATGCGGTAAAGAATATTGAACAGTAAAACAAAAGATTTAGCTTTTTTATTGCCTATTTTTTCAGATTCGACAAATTTCCGGCGCGCATGAGCAGCACAAGCAAGCAATGTAACATCAGGGCGTTTGCCGACCTTTTTGTAGCCAGAATATCCGTCAGACTGAAGATTGCCTTTGAATGGCTTAAGCAGTTTTATTGCATTTTCATTTTGCCAGGTTTCGGTAAAATGAAAGAAAATTCCAGGTGGGCCGCTGCCGGTGCAAACGGTCCACAGCCTGGCTTCTCTGAGCTTTTTGCCTTTGCGTAAAAGATTTATCGGAGTTTCGTCAACATTGACATAATCATGAGCCAGAACCACTTTCCCAAGCTCGAGATAAAGTGGTTTTATACTTCCTGCACAGTTGTTTGTCCAATCGCACATGGTGTTGGCGGGCAGCCGGATATCTTGGCGTAAATACTTTTGTTCCTGCCGATAAAGCGGCATATGGTCGGCATATTTGTCGACAATGATACTTGCCAGTAATGAAACGTCAGCTTTACAACGGTCAATTGGTCCGTCTGGTAAAGGAGCTTTTCTGACTCCGACCTTCGCGCCTTTGCGGCGGTCAGGGCTGGCGTATTTCGGGCGGATGTATTTATTGACGTAAAACTTCGGCGGTTCGACCGCGAGTTGTTCAGTAATGTCTTCACCAATCTTGATCATTTCTTTGTCGGTAACCGGGCAAATCTTTTGTTCTGGCGACAGATCTAACAAAATTTCGCGGCGTTCCAGATGATCTGGAATCGCTACACGCCCGTTGAGATTTTTGTTTTTTCCTTTTTTGCGGTCGTATTCAATGTGTTCAGTTGCTTCTGTTTCTTTCTCTTCGACCGCATTAAGTTCGTCGTGTTCTTGCAACAGGTCATCAAATTTTAACTGGTTTGGATCGCTCTGTTCAGATTTGGAACCAAACTTACGCAGGCGCTCCAGTTTCAGCATTTCCTGCAACAGTTTTACTTCCTGTTCAAGGCGTGAAACTTCCTTGCATAAGCAGGAATTTTCCTGCTCCAGTGAGCCCTTCTCCGTCTGCAATTGTAAGCATTCATAACACATACTAGAATATAGCATTAACCATCTATAATTCAATTATTTTGCAAAGAAAATCTCTTCATTTTTACGATTTTTAGACCATCCAATAACATCGCCAATGTCCCTCTGTCAATCAGCTGTTTTTTGCCGTCGCCAGGAGGTAGTGGAAATGACCCACACTCCAATCTTTTCATCCACAAACAATAACCGCCGGATTCATAATACAATATCTTTATTCGGTTGCGGGGGCGGTTTAAAAATACGAACAGCGCGCCTGAAAGCGGATTTTCTTCGAGTTCGCCAGTTGCCAAAGCCGCGAGCGTGTCATAGCTTTTACGCATATCAGTAGGTTGGCGGCAAAGAAAAATCTTAACATTACCAATACTTGGGAACATTATATCACCTCCTTGATAACTTGCAGAGCTTGTCTGAAAACTTCAACCGGAAATCCTGGGGCAAGTTCAAAATCAAATTCCCGGAATTTTATTTTCAGGTTGCCTGGAACAACTGGCTCCGTGTTATCGGCGAGCTGTGGAATGAGCTCGACAAATAAATTTTCAGAGCTTTCACCAGGCTTCTGATGTTTGATTTTTTGTTCATGGCGTTCAGCATCACAAAGTTTTTGTCTAAACCAATCAAGGTTTATTTTTCTTGACTTGCAGAAAGCCACCTCGTCCAAATCACTGTTCAAAAACTCATCTTCAATTGCCTGCCACTTTTCAAAACTTTTGTTATTCATATAAATCTCCAGATAAAATTATTAAACTGAAGATAAAATAGCACATTTCAAGCCATCAGTAAACGTGTCCCCGCCGGATGCTTACGACTGGATTAAGTGAACGCAGCTTGGCTGTTCTGATGATGGGCATTAGTACAGCAACGTTATTTTTACCGCGCCTGGTCATGTTGCCAAAAGTTATTTTGCGGAACAAAACTGCATTCCTGATACCTTGTTCCGCAGGATTATTAGTCGGGCTTATTACTGGATATTTGAGGAATACAAAAAGCTCATCTTTGAATGTTATCAAGCGTTTACGAATATTGTTAGTTTCGTGGTGTGACAGTGGTACGTGGGAGCGTGATTTTTTGAATCGTTTGCGAATTTCTTTACAGGCAGAACGGTATTCAGTGCCTGATAGAGCGAGGTGCGCATTATGAAGAAAAATAGCATCTTGAATAAGTTTTTTAAGAGTTTTGAGGAAGACTTCGGCTTCCGGATATTCTGGCAAGCCTTTGTCAAGAAGTTTCTTGATATCGCGAAGCGGATGCGTGCAGTATTTTTGCTTGGCAAAAGCTCCAATCTTATTTCTATAGGCACTCCGAAAGTCAGTAATAAGAATACCCTTATAAAATTCTCCAAGGTGATCGATAACTACTTTAGAACCTCGGCTTTCATCAATATGAAAGAAAACGATTTCGGGGTTGGTGAAAATCCAGAGCCAGTCGCGCTTCCAACCGGTTTCGTCAACGTGGATGAACGGAGTTCCCTGCAAAGACTGCTTCAATTTTTCATAGAATGGTGCCGCTTTTTCGGCAATTTTGTTGTCAAAGCCGACAATCGCGCCAGACGCAACATTTACATTACAAAGATAGCTAAGCGCTCGTTGAGCATCATCGTAAGAAACTTTAATTTCATGCCGGAGAAAAGAAAACTTAGCTTGGTCAAGGTCTTCCTGAATATGCCTAGTAGTGTGGTGACATGGAGAAATATTTTCACTTCCACATTCAGGATAGACATCAAGGTAAACCTCAATTTCTTTGTCGATATGTTCGGGATTTGGCCGGAAATGCCCTTCGTGACCAAACGGCGCACCTCGCTTTTTCGGATTTTCAGAAGGAGTTTTGCGTTCATACTTTGTAAAAGGATCTTGAAGAGCTTCTACGAGTTCCGTTTCAAGCTGGGTGTTTGTTTCTTCAAGTTCTTTGATACGTTCTTGAAGTTTAAGTGCCTGGTGATTACCAATATCCATAGCAAATTAAAGTTCATCAACTCTTTTACTGAAATAGTTTCTTTCAGCAATAATGCGTTCAGGATCTTCGCCGTTAAGAAAAATGCAAAACTTTTTAAAGGGGCAGTAAGGGCGTTTGACATGTTTAGAGCTATAATTCTGTTTTTCTTATCCCATGGATTTTTTCCCGGCAAAGTTAAACAAAATCCAACAATGCAAACTCAGAAGCTGAGCGCAATCGACTACTTAATAAAGGAGGTTTTATATGAATTAAACACTATTGACATGTTGGTCTGAAAGCTTCAAAGAAGTCAAATAACAAAAAAAACATGCTGGAGGATAAAAAATGAAAAAGGCAAATAATAAAAAGAGTACAGTTTTGATGTTCGTACTTGGCATCATTCTGATGACAATCTCGTTGCCCGCCTTCGCCGCTACATATTATCAAACGGGGTTCGAGGCATCAGAAACTCACGACTATACGCTTGGTCCAATTAATGCACAACCATCGGAGGCTTATTATCAATGGATTGCTCCTTATTATGATTCTGAAGTTACAAATTCTTTCATATATGAGGGTTCTCAATCTTGTTATATTGGTGGAGATAATACGAACGCCCGAATCAACTGGGGAGGTACAACAAGCTATAACAAATATATTCATGTTATGTACAGGCCTGAAAGCACTGTAGACGGCTATCGTCAATTTTTTACGGCTGCTCAGTTTGGGATGGGATTCGAGATTAGAAGGGTTGCAGGACAAACCGAGATATATGCAATGCCAGCATGTCCTGTTAACGATATCCCTACGACTGTTCCAAACACTCATCTCGCAACTCTGCAAAACGGTCATTGGTATTTGTTGGTTCTCTATCCACATGCAGGACCGGGAGCGAATACCGTTCTCGACTTATGGGTACAGGATGCCGACACCCGGGAGATTATAGGTTTTTGTCAGGATTATGACACAGGTAGCACTGACAATACGATCTATTGGCTTCGTCTCGGCAACTGGTCCTCTGCGTCCCCATGGAATTATCGAGCTGGCTATGGATATTACGACAATGTTCTTGTCTCATCTGAATTACATTTAAAATCAGCAGACATAAAAGGACACTGGCACTTGAATGGGAGTACAGAAGACTCTTCCGGCAATAATAATCATGGCACGGTTAATGATCCGGAATGGGTAGACGGGAAGATTGGCGGGGCGTTGAAGTTTGACGGCGATGACGATTATGTTAACTGTGCAAACAGTACAAATCTGGAATTAGATACATTTACTATAGAATATTGGTTCAAACCTGGTAATTGGACGGGTGGTTGCTGGAGCGGCGTGCATGTGAGTAAATATGGAAGTGGCTTAGCAAGACCTTATAAGACGTATGGAGCCAGATCAGGCGAATGTTTGTACTTTGAAATGCGAGGTGATGATGGTCTCTATCATGCTCTAACAAGTAACAAAATTGACTGGGATAATGATACTTTTTATCATATAGCAGTTAAATATGATAACTCAAATGGATTTTGGGCGATATATGTTAATGGAGAGTTAGATAACTCCAAGACTGAAATAATATCTCCATCAACAACAAGTGGTTCATTTCGCATAGGTGCAGGACTTTTCAACGGTGTAATAGATGATGTTATAATATATGATGAAGCACTAAACGAAAATGAGATAAAATATCATTCTCTTGCCCGAGGCGGCTTTATAACCTGTGATAATATAGAGATGTATAGCAATAGCACAATTACCTCCGGCAATATCTTTTACCCTCAAGAAGAAACAAAAATTAGGCTTATGTTGAAAAACGAAAGCGATGCTGCTATCACCGTAAGGTGGTTTTATGAAGTACGTGACTATGATGATGAGGTACTGATAAGCAACACAGAAGGCGGCAGTACTAGCATCCCTGCCCACGGAACTGCTTGGACATCCACTATAGTTGCTGCGCCGACGCTATTTCAACAGGGACATGATAATATTGGATACTTTATTGTGCCAATTACTATTAGAGAACAGAATACAGATATTATTCTCAGCGAAGTATGTGCTAGTTTCTGTATTGTTCCAGAGCCACATGAGCCTTCTACTGCTGACGAAATGTTTCGCTTCGGACTATTCGGCGGTTGTACGATTTTTGATTATACGCAGAATATTATACCGGCAATGACCCGTATTGGAACAAAAACAGTCACTTGTAATGTCTATTGGGAGACCTCTAATCCTTCATATGGACAATATGATTGGACTCAGCTAAATTCAAGGGTTAATTATCTAAGCAGTTTTGATGTTGCGCTTGCAATAAATCGCACGCCAGCTTGGGCCAATACGGCACCCGAAGGCATAGAGGCAAGATCTACGTATCTTTCTAAAGCACCGTATTGTGGTCGCTATTTGAGTGATTACGAATATCATAAAATATTTGTGACCGCACTGGCAGATTATTGTAAAAATTATACGCCCTTTGAAGGGAGAGTAAAATTCATATCTCCTACATGGGATGAGCCAAATGCTATGATACAATATCTATGGCAAAATTTAAATGGATGGGATTATGATGGAGCATTTGATTACTATATTGAACTAATGGCTGCCGCATATGACGGAGTTAAGGGAGCTAATGGAACTGTTATCGTTTGTCAGGGGGAAGTTGATTCTAGTGACACTCATAATAAGTTCCCTTTCTCAAAAAGGTTATTAAGTGGAATAAGCGGTAATAATTTTGACTGCTTAAACATTCACCCTTATCCGTCACCAAGGATATTAGGCCCCGGACAAAATGAAATTCAAACTCCTGACAGTTTGGATATTGTTCGGACTTTAATGGAAGCAAAAGAACTCGTGCATAGCTATAATATTGACAAAAAGGTATGGCCAAATGCAATAGGCTATGCCGTTGAGCCGGATTCAGAAGGCAAAGAAATGCTCAATAATGAATATTATAAGAAGGTTGCCGATTATTTGGTACAACTCTATGCCATGACCCATTCTGTATCTGATGTAGTTGGCCTGTCATGGTTCGCCCCAATATTTGCAAAACTGGAGAACGGAGGAGATTACGGTATGTGGCATTATCGAACCACTCAGCCATATCCAGTGACCGTTGCCTATGCAAACAGCGCATATTTCTTGACAGGAACCGATGTTGGAGCAGAGTTAAGTCATACTCCTGGTAATAGTCTTGTTAATTCCGGATTTGAGGGAAATACATCCATTTCTCCATGGGGCAAATGCAGTTGGGGCAACTTCCAGACGGAAAACGTTTCTCTTTCACAAACCGTCTCATATACAGGCTCTAATTCCGTTTATTTAAGTTCCGGTCAAGCTGGCGTTATGCAGACTATATATAATGTTACTGGCGGAGAATGGTATAAAGTAACAGGTTTTGCAAAGACCGAAAACATTGATAATGGAAGTGCTATTATCATGGTAGAGGAATGGGACGAGACAGGACATATCAAAAGTTACCAGTTAGGCGGCTATGGCAGCGGTCTAACCGGCACTCAGGACTGGTATGAACTTCGTTCATTTATTAACCTGCTGCCTGAGACAGATTATGTAAAAATCATTTGTTTTACAACGTCTCCCACAAATACAGGCCAGGCATGGTTTGACGACGTCAGTTTTGAAGAAATAAAAGCAAGAGAATTTGTTTTCTCGAAAGGTGCCGATACGCGATACCTTGCAGTTGTATGGAGCAATAACGGGCATCAATATGAAGTTGCTGCGGATTCGATAGTGTATGATGTGATGGGGAGGGAAATAGATAGTTATGTAGAAAATGGAAAATACTATATTGACTTAACAGCGAGTCCCAAATTCGTACGAAATTTTAAATTAATCCCTTAGGAAATTGGTTTATTGCAGGGACTGCCCTTTCTGTAGGGCAGTCTACTGCGAGGTGTACTGATGATTTGATGTTAAAGTTGAATGAATTTTCGTAAAAGTTTAGTCACCAAAAATTGAGTTCAAAATTATGGTATTTGAGCATTAGTAAAACAGGTAACGTAAATGTGACAAAAAGTTTTTTCGATAATTATCAAATTAATAAAAGCTAGAAAATTATGAAAAATAGACAGCAAAAAAATCATCAGGGGGCAAGAAATCCTTTCAGTTTACAAACCGGGAAATTTATTTCGCCAGATGGTTTTCAAAAACAATATTCATTATTGTGGAAAACCGAGAGCCCTTACGGCGCTCCCGGCATTGCTGCCCGCGTAAATTGCTCAAGCATTTTAGAGGATGCATCATTGCCCATAATAGTCTTCAACACCTTGACTGGATTAAGTGAACGCAGCTTGGCTGTTCTGATGATGGTCATTAGTACAGCAACGTTATTTTTACCGCGCCTGGTCATGTTGCCAAAAGTGATTTTGCGGAACAAAACTGCATTCCTGAGACCTTGTTTCGCAGGAATATTTGTCGGAGAAATTGCCGGGTATTTTAAGAATACGAAAAGCTCATCTTTAAATGTTATCAAGCGTTTACGAATATTGTCTGTTTCGTGGTATGATAGAATGTCTGGATGAGGATTACTTCAGAAAGTCTGAAATAATAATAATTAAACAGGGAATATTAGGAAGACGTCCTGATCGTACATTTTTAATTATTGCACAATGGTTAGAAAAAGAGTTGCTCTGATAAATGTAAAAAGAAGATTTTTTCAGGAAAGCAACTTTTAGAGACTAAACTATTACAACAACTTAAAAACAATAACCTATTACCAATTATTGATTAAACTTTGGTACAGGAGGTAAAAGAAGTAGATAATTAAACAATCCGACAATTAAAATGACGGACCATATGACCTTGTAATGAGGATTGATATGGTAAGTTAAATTGGTCTTTTCGGGATGGAGTCCGTTTGTTAAAACGGCAGGCTGTCAAGTGAGACGTGTTCGCAAGAACGATGAAAATCATCGTTTTTGCGGGCACGTCTCTTTTTTTTGGTAAAAAAGGGGAATTATGTCTAGATCGCAAAAATTACTGCAGAAAATACGCTGGGAAATGAAACAGAATCGAGAGAAAATTAATTCAGAAAAACAACGCCTTTATGAACTTGAGATGGGAATTCTTAAATTTTGTATTGGTATAGAATTATTTCAGCATGCTTGGAAAAGCGAAGAACTTGATGTTTTATGCCAGAATCTTTTTGCACATGTTAAGAATACGCTTGGGAAGAGCAATTTTGTTTCCCAAATTGAAGTTTTGGAGCCTGAAATCGACACAGCAATCACCTGCGTGGAAAAGAATAAAATTCGTTCTAAAAAATTAAGATTGCTTCGTTTGTATTTAGAAAAGTTGAGGAATGGAGACTTCAGCCCACCTGAAGCATATAAACCAAAACAATTATTGGAGGAATGCCTATAGAAAAATAAAGATGCGGTAAGGGTGAGCCGTGTATTTGGTCAATTCACTCAATCAAAATAACAAAAAGAGGAAACTGTTATGAAAGAAATAATTCGTAAAAATGTCGCTGGTATATGGTCTGCAATACCAACCCCGTTTACTGATAATCTGGAGTTGGATATGGAATCTGTTTCGCGCTTGGTTGAACATCATGTGCGACTTGGAATTAAAGGACTTTTTTTGTCTAGTCTCGTTGGCGAAGGTAATTTAATGAGCGATTCTATGAAAATGGACTTGGCTGCGGAAGTGGTGAAAAGTAATCAGGATCGTATGTTGTTGTCAATGCTGGTCGCGGATAATCCGGCAAAGTTGATGATTGATAATATCAAAGGCATTAAAGACATTGGTATTGACATTGCGGTGATCGGTTTTCCCTTTACCCCGATTAAAATTGAGCCTGAATTTTTAAGGAAGTTATATTTATCAGTGCTTAAAAAAAGCGTTCTACCAATTGCTTTGTGTCATAGCAATAAAGTTTCATCTGCTTCTCTTTTGGGAGAAATTCTCTTACATCCGAAAGTTATTTTGGTGAAAAACTTTTCAAATGATCCAGCTAAAACGGCAATGATTCTTAATAGTGCTAAAGGGCTTGAAAATGAGTTATATACGCTCGGTGGTAATGAAGCAAACTGCATGCCTTCGGTGGTGCGTAATTATGATGGATTTCTGCTTAACAGCGCGTGTTTTACTGGTTTTATAGCTAATGCAATTTTTGAATTTGCCCGGGCTGACAGAATAACTGATGCTCGTGAAACTCAAGATTATATGAACTCAATATTAGTTGAGATATTTGGACTTGATCTTGATAATTACCTAATTGGTCAAAAGCAAATGATGCTGGAGTTGGGGATTTTTAATACCACCAAAACCCTTCTGGATTGTGAAATTTCTGACGAATGTATCAAGGCAATAAAAAGAATAGCCCAGGAGGAAAAAGAGTTTTTATTGCCGGAAATCGAACCGCAATCTGAAGATTAAAACTATTACATATATCAAGCTCCGAAAAACATCAATTGCTTTTCGGGGCTTGATTATAGTAACTCAAATAGTAAAAGGAGCTAAGTAAAATGAAAAATTACCATGAAAAAAAGATAAAAACAGCAATTGATTTATTAGGCTTTTCGGCACTTTTATTTTTCTTAATTTTAATTGTTTTTTTGTTAATCAATTTTCTTGAATTTATGAATTTAGATTGGTTTTTTAGTGAATAATATTTTAAACAGATAATAGCAAAAGGATCTAAGTAAAATGAAATTAAACGAAATATTTTCTACCGACGCGCAGTTTATGGACTGGCTGGCAAATAATTGTTATAGTTGTGAAAAACTTGGAGATGGAGCTACACAACACAATCCAGATTGTGAGCTTGAAGCAATAATTTCTTATTCCGATCTCAACAAAGAAATCGATGATAAACTTACTCAACTAATAACCGAAAACGGCAAGTTGTGCGAGTGTAAAAATTTTGTAGAAAACAAAGGTTAGCAAAGGAGCAATCTATTTTTCAGATTGTTTTATTTGTTGTCTTTTGATTTCTTCTGGAGTTTTGATTTCTTCGATATATTGTAAAATCTTCAATCGATTACTTCTGCCGAGACATTTCCATTCATTAAGTAATTCTGAGGTTAAACGATCAAACTCATCAAGTTCTGCACCTGGTGGTGATTTTAATAATCTTTTAATTGCTCTTTTATTACTGGCTCTTAGTTTTACTTTACCAGTTACCCAGCGATATAAGCTTTCGCGAGTAACTCCGAGAATATTGGCTAACTCTGCTTGAGTCAAATTATGAGCTTCGCGGTATTCTACTAACTTCTTAAGCAATGTTGCATCATCCATGGTAAATCTCCATTATTTATGATTATATAAGATATGGTTATTATACACCATGTATACAAAAGATCCACTAAAGATTGATAAAAGAATAGAAGATATAAAATATTGAGCTTGTAGCAACTATTATATTTATCATTCATGTAACAAAAGTGACAGTTTTAATCCAATATTATAATATACACATAAAGCTTAAGGTTATGCTAAAATTAATTGACTATTATTAATAATCAATTTGCCATCCTTTTTAGTTGCTTGAATTATAGCTAAAGCAATATATTTCTGAATAGTTTGAACTACTGGACGGGCTCCGAATTCGGGATTTACTCCTTCGTTCATCAGGAATGGCAGAATGTTTTCATCATACTCTAAGGTATATCCTTTTTCCTGTAGCCGGAGTATTTCAGTGTCTACTTTTTGCTTTACTATTTGTTGCATTACTTCGTATTCCAGTGGCTTGAAACATATTTGGCAGTCGCGGCGGATTCTTCCTAAAAATTCCGGGCGAAAATGTGACTTTATTAGGCGTTCAACTATTCGACGGGATATGGCGAAATTATCCTGACCCATGATGTTTTTACTGCCTATGTTTGAAGTCATTATTATATAATATTCTGACAGATCATAAACTTTTTGATTGTGGGTTATTGTTGCTTCGGAAAGAATTTGCAGGAAGTAATCGAATATCTCCATATTGCCTTTTTCTATTTCATCGAGCAAGATGATGCCTTGTGATCCTTTATCAAGTTTTGTAGTCAGATCACGAAGGAATTTTTCACTGTTTTTGTATTCGCTCATATCGAAGCGTAAAAGTTCCCTGTTGAGAAGCTCAGACAGGACTTTGGCGGTTTCTGTTTTACCGGTTCCGGTTGGTCCGGTAAAAAGAAATGCACCCTTTGGTTCATTGTCCGGCGCAAGTCCGGATTCTCCGATTTTTATGTAACTTACAAGCGACTCAAAGACGTGGTTTTGTCCTAAGATGTGATTTTGCAAATCTTTCTGTAACATATTCTTGACCTTAATTTAATAAAAGTTACTGTTTTATTTGTTTTTAGTGTTGCATTTACGATAACTTATTATATAATTAAAATATAGAAAGTCAACAACCAAAGGAAACAAAATGGAAAAAAACAAAATGATTCGTATTAGTCAAGAAGTTCACGCCTGGCTGCGTGATGTAGCTAAAAGTGAGCGGCGCACACTGACCGCTTGTGTAGAAGTTTTAATTGAAGAAAAACATAAAACGCTTAAAAAGCGCAAATAGAAAGTCTCGTAGGAGTTACCGTTATGAGTGATGAATTAACAATTGAACAAGTGACAGACGGAAGTGATGTTACTAGGAAATGGTTTGGTTTTACTGACAAGGAAATCATTCTTCCTTTGATTGGGGCTGTTGGCAGTGCGATGCTGATGATGTTGAATAATATTGGCATTTCCATGTTGGTTCTTGCTCCAATTATTCCGATGCCGCTGGTGCTGTCCTTGATTGTGCTGTTTTCTTTGGTTTATAAGAAACCGCCGCATTATGCGGAGGATTTGGCTGAAGAAGCTTGTTATGGCAAAACTTATTCGCCCTACATCAAGAAATTTAATCATGCGCCGGACGGAATGTTTGTGGATGATGTGATTATCTGGGGCGATCTTGGAGCTGGTTCATGGGCTTGTGGGCTTTCTTTACTGATTCCCCCGATGGATTATGCTCGAAATGAGGATAAGAATTTTTTAAAGCATCGCATTGATTCGATGTTGAATTTCTTTGCTAAAGAAAAATTAAGAGTTCAATTTTATTGGAAAGTCGGAGATAATTACACTGAACTAGAGGATTACAACCGTGCCACGGACGAACTTGAAAAAGACAGTATTTGTTATAACTACAGGAAGGAAAGAAGTAGTGAGTACGAAAAACAACTTTCTGAAAGGCAGTTACGCCGTGAAGAGTTTTTTATCTTTATAAGCTGTGAGATTTCAGAGCGTCTTTCTGATAATCTTTCTGAGGAAACCTACAAAGATGCTGCCAGAGAATTACTCACAAATATAAAAAATCATGCCAGAGAACAGCTTAATCGGGCTTCGAGTTTCATGGACACTATCGGCATTGCTTCAAGAAGACTCAATACATTG